>MDSV01017776.1_pt1 | contig 20016 bp, 11 predicted proteins | sample 810851 | NCBI WGS metagenome assembly MDSV01 (sample SAMN05326640, study PRJNA326480) | marine metagenome | isolation source: seawater | place: Atlantic Ocean: North East | collected 2012 | reverse complement strand
GCGCGCCGCGCGCCTGGAGCGAGACGTCGCCCGAGGCGTGCGGCGGCGACGCGGCGGCGGTGCTGCAGCGCGTGGCGCCGGCGCTGCGGCGCGCGGAGGGCGTGCTGGCGGAGGCGGAGCAGTGCCGCGCGGCGTTCCCGCGCATCACGCGCGTGCGGTGCACGGCGGGCGGCGACATGGAGCTCACGTTCGCGGACCTGCAGACGGAGCGCAAGGTGCGCGTGGCGCTCACGATGGCCCGCGGCGCCTACCCGCGCGGCGCGCTGCGCCCGCGCGTCGCCGTCGAGCACGCCGGCGCGACCGCCGGGCCGTACGAGTCCCGAGGCGCGGGCGCGGGTGTAGGCTCGCGCGCGCTTCCGGACGCCGCCGTCATCGAGGCGGCCATCGAGCGCGTGCCCGCGGGGGAGGCGTCGCGGCGGCTGCTGGGCGTCTGCCGCCTCGTGGACTGGATCGTCGCCAGGGGGGAGCAGGGCGTGGTGGACGCCGCGCGCGAGGCGGCGGCGGCGGCGCGCGCGCCGCCGCCCGCGCCGGCGCCGGACGTCTTCCTCGGCGCCGAGGGCGCGACACTCCCGGCGGTGGCGCGGCGCGGCGAGGGCGGCGACGCGGAGGCGGAGGCGCCGGAGGCGCCGAAGGCGGAGGCGGCGGAGGCGGCGGAGTCCTCCGCGGCGGGGCCCCGGGCTTTTTCGTCGGCGGAGCGGGCTGGTTTTCCAGAAGAAGCGCCGAAGGCGGCGGAGGAGGCTCTGGCGCGCGCGGAGACGACATCTGGCTCGGGGCGCGCGGAGGCGGAGGCGACCGCGCCGGTCGAGCCCTCGGTTTCGTCGCCGTCGAGCGACTCGCCCGGCTCGGACTGGGGCGAGCGCGCGGGGGCGGAGGCGGCTGGGGAGGCGCCGGCGAGCGACGGGCGGGTGGCGAAGACCCCGGCGGGGTTCCAGAAGGGGAGCAACCCTCTGTTCGACGACTCGGACGAGGAGACGGACGCCGGCGAGGGCCACGCGTGAGTCTCAGCGCGAGCTTTGAGGTTCGAACCGGCGTCGAAGACGACCGTCGTCGGCGCGTCGCGCGTCGCTCGGCGACGAATGAAACGCGTTTTCGCGAAATCAGAACTTCGTTCGTTCGGAAACGCCATCATCCCCACAACACGCTTTCGCACGCGCCGCGTCCTCGGCGGGATGACCACCATCTCGCCCGGCTTGAAGAAGTACGTCGAGCGCGAGGCTCCCGCGGACGCCCCCCCCGCGCGCCCCGGGTCGAAGGTGCACGTGCACTTCACCGCGACCGTCCGCTCCAGAGACGAGTTGGTGGACTCGAGCCGGGGCGAGTTCACGACGGAGGTGGGCGGCGTGACCGTGCGCAAGTGCAACGTGCCGCTCGCGCTGACCCTTCCCGGGGGCGGCGCGGCCGAACGCGATGACGCGGCGCGGGACCGACTCGACGAGTCCGTCGCGCGAGAGCCGGTCGGGGAGACGGAGGCGCGGAGCTCCGGCGCTCGCGAGCGGCTGAACGCGCGCGGGTTCGTCATGGGCGTTTTGTCCATGCGGCTCGGCGAGCGCGCGACGTTTTGCGCGGATGCGGCGTTGGCGTACGGGGAAGCGGGCAAGGGCGCCGTGGGCCCGAACGAGGCGATGGACTTCGACATCGAGCTCGTGGGCGTGGACGGGGAGTACTTCCCGGCGAGGCGCGGACGGTGACGATCGGTGAACGCGGAGGGACCCTACCGGTATTGGAACACGTAGTCTACCGTAGTCTACCTTCGCTCGCGCGCCGACGCGGCGCGCGCTCGTGCGCTCCACCCTCCTCTCACTAAAAAGTCACTCGCGCGGGACCCGCGCGGCGGCCGCGGCCGACTTCGTCGCGGCGGCGGCGGCGGCGGCGGCGGCGGGCCACGCCGAACGTTTCCCGACGACCCGCGCCGCCGCCGCGAGCGCGGCGGCGGCGACGACGGCACACGCCAAAGCGCGTCGCGGGCGTTCACGGAATCCGTCGGCGTTTACGGAATCCGCTCGGAACGCGTCCGAGAAGGAAGCGGCGTCTCGAAGGCGTTTCCCGAGCCGCGCGAACGCCGCGAACGCCGCGAAACGCGTGGCGCTTCGAAGCAGAACGCGCGCGGACGCGTTCCAGAGCCGAAAACGTCCCTCGTTTGTCACTCGGCGCGTCGCGGAGCGCGCGGACTCCGCCTCTTCCGCTCTCGCCGCCGCGTCGGCGGACGGCTCACCTGACGAACTTCCGACGAGAGAGCCTGTGCGCGCGCACGACGAAAGAGACCCATCCGTGGGTGAGACGCGAAACTCCGAGAAGACGAGCTCCGTAGCGATCGCCAGCGCCGCGCACTCGCGCTCGCACAACCCGAGGTCGCGATAGCGCCGCGCGGACGCGCGGACGCGCGCGCGCTCGAGACGCGCGCGCGCGGTGAAACGTTTTTTCCGCTCGCGACGCTTTTTTTTGTCACGGCGCTCTTCCTCGCGCGTCCCTTCCGCCACCATCAGGTCGCGCAGCCGGCGCATCGCCGCGCTCGCGCCCGCGCTGCCCGCGCTCGAGCCGGACGAAGCCGAAGGCACCGTCTCCGCGTGGGGCTCGCCCGTGTCCGGTTCTCCCAGGGGCGGTCGGTCCTCTTCTCCCCCGGGGGGCTCCTTCACGGCCACGCCGTCGTCGTCGTCGCTCGCCACCACCTCCCAGGAGGTCGCGGACGAAGAGGCGGAGAGCGCGGGGGCGGGCGTCTCGAGGGCCACCAGCCGCGAGGCCATGACGGTGCGTGTCGCGCGGGCAGGTGTGGTACCTTTCGGGAGCGCGTCCCCAGGCTCGCGGTCGGCAGTCCGAGGCCGCGCGAGAGATAACGAAAGCGAAGCGCGCGTGTTTCGTGGACCTCCCGAACTGCGCGCGAAGCCGAACGAACGCTCGCTAAAGGTTGCGAGTCTCGTCTTCTCCGACGAATTTTCTTTTCCGGATACATGTGACTACATGATCATACAGCTGACGACGACGCTTGGACACTCTAAACCGAAACGACGCGCGTTTTATACAATAAATCGCTTCCGGGTTCGGCATTCGATCAATCGTCTTGGACGCGCCCGCTGTCGGTGCGAGCCGGTGGGCACGTGCCGCGCGTCGAGCGGTCCGCGTCGGCGGACGGGCTGAATCAGTCGGGGACTCGTGTTTTGACCCGCCATGATCCACAACAAAGCGGGCCAGTTCCTCGGAAGCGAGGGCTCGTCGTTCGCCACGGACAATCAAGGCTCGGGCGATGCGTTCGACCATCCGCTGCGCTCGGACCCGTCCTCCTCGGTAAAGCAGGGCCTGATGCGCGAGCCGAGCGGGCGGTCGCGCGCGGGCAAGGAGGCAGACGCAAGGGCGTCCGGGACCGATAAGCTCGCGGACATCCGCGACCGGAGCCGGGCTTCCGCCGCGGCGAAGTATGCGCCCGCGGAGCCGGTGCGGCGCGAAAGATTCGGGGGAGCGCGTCGCAACCTTCGCGCGCCGAGCGCCTCCCGCGAGGGCGAGGACGAGCCGTCCGCGCCACCTCGCGCCTCGACGCTCTCCTCCGGCGTTTCCTTCCAATCCGGCGTGGCTTTCGGCGACGGCGGCGGGCACGTCACCTCCGGCGCCTCCGGCGGGGGCTGGGGGCCCTCCAACGCGGGCGCCGGCCGGCGCGGGCAGAAGGGCTGGGGCACCAGCGGCGGCGTCATCGGCGGCCGGTACACGGGCGTGCACGAGGCAAACTTCGAGGACAGGAACCAGCAGAACATGACTTTGAGCTTGCAGCACGTGCACGAGCGCGGCGCGAGCGAGGTCGCTCCGGCTGGCGCCGCCGCCGACGACGAACGGCGCGACTCGCCGCGGACGGGACCCGATTCGAAAACGCATTCGCGCTTCGGCCGCTCCGCGTCCGTCGCGTACCAGGGCCCCGAGGACGACTTCGACCCGCGGCGCCCCGAGTCGGCGAAGATCTTGAACGCGGAGGACGAGGAGGAGAAGGCGCGCCTGGGGTTACCGACGTCGTTCGGTCGCCTGAGTCGGAAGAACCCGTGGCTCCTGAACCCGCGGAGCCCGCGGATGATGTACTGGGACGCGCTCGTGGGGACGTTCCTGCTCTTCACGGCGACGTTCACGCCGTACGAGGTGGCGTTCCTCGGCGACGGCGACGGCTTGACCGTGACCGTCGACGCGCGGTTCGTGATCAACCGGATCGTCGACCTGGGGTTCCTCATGGACATGGGGTTCAACTTCTTCCTGCCGTACCAGACCAGCGACAACCGCATGATCACCGACCACCCCACCATCGTTCGCAAGTACCTCTTTGGCTGGTTCCCGCTCGACTGCGTCTCCATCGTGCCGTACGACCTGATCGGCGCGATGATGCAGGACGACTCGCTGAGCAACTTGAAGGTGCTGCGCGCGATCCGTCTGCTGAGACTCGCGAAGCTGCTGCGGATCATCCGCCTCGGCCGCCTGTTCCGCCGGTTCGAGGCGACGCACGAGGTGAACTACGCCGTGCTTGCGCTGAACAAGTTCGGGTTCGGCATCCTGTTCCTCGCGCACTGGATGGCCTGTTTGTTCTACCTCATCGCCGCGACGGAGGCGAAGGAAAACAACTGGGTCACCGGGTACTTCGACGTCTCGGCAGAGGACGGCTTGGCGATCGACAAAGGGTCTCTGTACGTCGCTTCGGTGTACTGGGCGGTGGCGACGCTGTCCACGCTCGGGTACGGCGACGTGATTCCCGCCACCAACGCCGAGCGCCTGTACGCGGTGGCGGGCACGTTCGTCGGCGGCGCGGTGTACGCGTACCTGCTCGGCTCGGTGTGCTCCATCATCACCAACCTCGACGAGGGCTCCAACACGTTCTACCGGCAGATGGACGAGCTGAACCGGTTCATGAAGGAGAAGTCGATCACCACGGAGCTGCGCGTCAAGCTGCGCGACTACTTCCGGTTCCGCCGCAACTCGCGCGCGCTCGTGGAGTGGTCGGGGGTCATGCACCTCATGAGCGACGCTTTGCGGCTGGACGTCGCGGAGGAGGTGTTCGGGGGTTGGATCCGCGCGATGCCCATTTTCCGGGACTGCCCGAAACGGCTGCCCGCCATGCTCTCGGCGCACCTCTCGTCGCTCGTGCTGAGCCCGCACGAGAACATCATGGCCAACCCCGTGCGCCGGGACTCGTTGTTCATCGTCGAGAAGGGCCTCGTCGCGCACCGCGGGAAGATTCAGGAGACGGGGTCGTTGCTGGGCATCGAGCGCATCTACAAGGCTCCCGGCGACCTCCTCGAGTCGTCCCCGCCGGCGGTCACGCTGTGCCACGCCGTCGTCTTGTGTTTGAAAAGAGACGCGCTCCTCGGCGTCGTCGCCGAGTTCCCCGAGACGCAGCGGCAGATGCGCGCGGTCGTGTGCCGGTTGATCATGAAGGAGACCATCCTGGCGTACGCGCGAGCCGTCGTCGAGTCCGTGCGCGAGATTCCCCTCTCGGGCGCGGGTCCCGAAAAGCCCTCATTAGACGCGTCCGCGGCGAAGCCGAAAACAGGCAGCCTGGGCGGCTCCGTGCGGGCGATCAAGTTCATTCTGGGCGAGCACCTCGCGCCCTCCATCTCGAGCATGGCGGAGAAGCACCGGCTGCACCTGATGGCGCGCGAGCGCCCCGAGCGCTTCGACGAAATGGAGCGCGCGACACTCTGCGTGCAGCGCCTCTACCGGGGCCACGTCGCGAGGCGCGCGCTTCGCGCGGCGCTTCTCTCTAACGCGACGCCCGGCGCCAGGGCGATGTTTTCGGTGCTCCTCCACCTGCGTCTGCACAAGCACGTCGAGGAGTTCCGGAGCTTGGGCCTGGAGCGGAGGCATCTCGCGGCGACCAGCGCGTTGGAGCTGTGCCAGGTGACTTCGTTGCCCTTCGCGGACGCGGCGGATGTGATCCTGCGCGCCAGGGCGCTGGAGCGGGAGAACCCCTCGACGTCGGGTCGGCGCGTGAGCGAATCGGGGGACGCGTTCAAAGAGGTGGTCCACATGACGTCGCCGAAAAAAAATCGGCGGGAGAAGGCTCCGCGTTCGGAATCCGACGACGACGTCACTCTCGGGGAGGCGTTCGCGACCCCCGCGTTTTCGGCGAAAACGCCGGGAACCGCCGGGAAGGACCGGTTCTTCACGCCCGCGGCGTCCGACGCCGCCGTCTCGAGCGTCTCGAGCGTCGCGCGAGACGCGACGAAAAAGCGGAAGCCCGACTCGCGGCGCCAAAGCTCGAAGGAAGTCTTCGCGGCGCGCGCGTTCGCCAAACCCGAGGACAGGCTCGGGCTCACCGTCTTGCTCGCGGCGGCGAAGTTCAGGGAGGGGGGGGAGCGGCGACGAGCCAGGCGAGGATAAGAGAAGAGCCCACACCGAAGAGCACGAGACGACGACGCTTTCATAGCCAGCTAGTCTATGTATGATAAAGTAGTAGCAGCTCGCTGGTATGAAGACTATGAAGAGCTACGTACCGACGTCGTCGTCTCGCCGGCGGCGCCGCGTCTCGTCATTCCTACGCGCGTCTACTAATAAGATCGCCTTTCTCGCGTCGTCTCGCGTTCTTTCGCGTCGAACGCGATGGGCAACGCCGGCGCCTCCCCCGGCTCCACGGCGCCCGGTCCGACCCCGACGGTGCGGAACGCGAAGCAGTGCGTCGCGGACTTGCGCGCGTACGCCACGCGCTCAAAGCCGAGGCTTTCGATCGCCTCCTTCCACACGGCCAAGGCGTCGGTTTTGCTCGCCCTGGAATAGCTCCGGTCCGTGCTGTGCGGCGTGACGACCAGGAGCACGCCGCGGCCGTCGTCCAGGAGCACGCGCCGCGCGCGCCGCACCATCTCGCCGCGCATCCGCGGGTCGGGCAGGTACGAGAGCACGAGGGACATGACCACCGCGGAGGCGCGGTTGGCGGGGTACGAACGTAACGTCGCGACGTCGGCGCTTCCTTTTTTTTGTCCGCGCGTCTCCCGGTGCTCCGCGTCGTCGCTCGGAACGCTCGGAAGGGCGCTCGTCTCCATCTCGCGCGCTTCGTCGACGATCGCGAGCTCGAGGAAGTCGCACCGGAAGACGCACGATGAGCGCGGCTCCAGGTCCAGCGCCACGACCTCGTACGTCGTCGCCGCGTCTTCGAACGCGCGGAAGTAGTCCCAGCACGAGCCGACGTCCAGCAACTGCGCGTTTGGGCGTTTTCGCGCGTCGCGCGCGCGCGCGCCGGCGGTCGGGTTTCCCGAACCGTCGCCGCGCTCGCGACCGTCGCGACGCGGCACCAAGCCGGGATCGCCTTCCATCCCGAACCGACCGCGGGTGAGCGCGCGGAGCCGCGCCTCGGCTTCGGCGTCGGTCATGCGCGTCCCGGTTTCCGAAAAGAACCGCCGCCGCTCGGCTTTCAAGGCGAACGCCGCCGCGCCGCCACCGCGCAAGAAGCGCGTCGCGAAATCGTGGCACCACCGGAGCGCCTCGGTGACCCAGGGCCTGCGGCCCGTCTCCTCGGCGGCTTCGGCGTACGCCAACGCCGAAGCCGCATCCTCGGCGTCCGCGGAAACGCCCGTCGCCGCGCGCCAAGCCGTTTCGCTCGCCGCGAGGTCCTCGAGACGGTCGCCCGCATCGGCGGCGGCGTCGGCGCTCGTCTCTCTGTCGCGGCGCGCTTGTTCGACGACGCGACTCTTCGATCCTCCCGCGCGGCGCCTCAAGTCACCGTGCCTCTTCGTGATGGTCTCCGTGCGCCACCTCGCCCTGCGCTCGCTCTCAGCGGCGCGCTCGAGGTGCGCCGCAACCGCCCGTCGCCAGAACGCCGCCGCGTCCTCCGCTGCGGCCGGCGAAGCGAAGTGTTCGCGAGCGCATTCTCCGCCGCCGTCATCGAGGAGAAGCGCCCGCGCCGCGCGCCAGTCGGCGCGCGCGCGCCGCGCCGCCGCCTTGGCGTCCGCGTCGAAGCGCGCGCGGACGCTCGAGACGCGCGTCGCCTTCTTCCGTCTGCGCTTCACGCGTTTTTGAGCGCGCGCGTCTTCGGCGGCGTCGACCTCGTCGTCCTCGTCGTCCTCGTCGACCTCGTCGACCTCGTCCCTCGCCGCCGTCGCCAGGTCGCGGATGGCGGACAGCACTCGGCGCACCCCCGGCTCGGGGTCGGGGGGATCCGCGGCCAGCCGGTCGTCGTCGCGCGCCGGTCGCGGGTTCAGCTCCAGGTCGCGCACGCTGGCGCGCGCGGCGTGGAAGTACGCCTCGCGCAGCTGCTTGCGCGCGAACTGCCACAGACCCGGGGGGACGTCCGCCTCGGGTCGCTCGGCGTCGTCGACGGAGCCCGAGACCGGCTCCACGCGCGCATCCGACCGGCCGCGTTCGCCCTCGCGCTCGTGGCCGGAACTCCCCGCGTTCGCCGCGCCGTCGCCACCCATGCGCGCCGCCTGCAGCCGGAAAGACCCTCGCGCACCGCGCCCGGTCGCGCGCGGCGCGACGACGCGGCCGCGTGTCGTCGGTGCGCTTTTCCACCGCTGCGGTGGTGTGCGTCTCGACGGAACTTTCCGCAACTTCCCGGCGACCGTCGCCGGCCACCGCCGCCTCGCCGCCGCCGCCGGTTTCCGAGGAAAACCGAGCGCAAGTTGTGCCTCATTTGCGTCCGCCGCGCACGACACCACACGGGCGCACGCGGCTGCTCTCGCGCTTTCGGAGCTGCGCTCTTGACGCGCCGCGCGCTGGAGCGTCGCGCCTCGCGGTCGGGATGGGCAAGAAGGACCGGCGCAAGGATGGCAAGGGCGGGGACGAAAAGCGCGAGCTCCCCCAGGCGGCGCCTGTCGACGACGACGATCTCGAGCCCGACGAGGACGACGTCGCGTTCGTCAACGCGCACAGGGCGTACGGGGCGTTCTTCGGGAACCGGCTCGCCGTGCAGGCCATCGCCGAGACGGATCCGAGCTCGAAGCGCCGCCGGAAGCGCGTCGCGGAGGAGGACAAGACCGCCGAGTTCGAGCGCGGCGGGCCGAGGGAAGCCGGCGCCTGGGAAGGCGCCGAGAAGGCGGATCGCGACGACGACGACGCCGCGCCGCGGCCGCTGGCGCTTCCGGTGAAGCGTCTGGACGGCACGGTCGTGCACCAGCCCACCGCGCCGGCGCCCATCGACGGGCACGGCGTGGACCTCGCGAGCCTCCCGGCGGCGGCGCGCGCCGCGCTGGAGAAGGCGCGCGAGGCGTGGGACGGAACCGGCGACGATGACGCCGCCGGCGCGAAGAGAGGGAAAAAGTCCCGCGCGCGCGCGAACCGCGAGCTCGCCGAGGAGATGGCACGGACGGAGTATAAGCAAAAGAGCTCCGAAAAGTGGTGGGAAGATGGCGGAAAAAGCGGTGATGCGAACAAACAACGCGGTGACGCGTCGAAGGAGGCGTCGGAACCGAGCGCGACCGAGTCCGAATCGGACGACGTCGACCCCGCCACGGCGGCGCGCCGCGCGCGCGCGGCGGCGGCGGCGGCTTCCGAGGCGGAGATGTCCGCCGAGGCTCGTCTTTTCTCCGTCCGCGCGCGCATCGGCGCGGCGTGCCAGGGCGTGATGGAGGACCCCGAGACCCGGTGGACCGAGCTGGAGGAGGTGATGAAGCTCGCCGAGGACCGCGACCCCGAGACGGCGCGCCTGGGCGCGCTGAGCGCGACGCTCGTGTTCAAGGACGTCTGCCCCGGGTACCGCATCCGCGCCCTGACCGAGAAGGAGCTCGCGATGAAGGTGACCAAGGAGACGCAGAAGCTGCGCGACTTCGAGGCGGGCTTGCTGAAGATGTACAAGAACTTCGTGCGGCTCGTCGTGCGCCGCGGCGGCGGCGAAAAAAAGAGCCGCGCGCGTCGCGGCGGCGGGTTCGGTTTAGAGCCGGGCGTGGCGTTGACGTGCCTGTGCCAGTTGCTGGAGGCGCTGCCGCACTTCAACTTCCGCACGGACGTGCTCTCGGCCTTGGTGCCGCACATGGCGCGCGTGGACGCCGCCGCCGCGGGTGTTGTGGCGGACGCCGTCGCAGGCGCGATCCGCGCGGACCTGAGCGGCGACCTCACGCTGGAGGCGCTGCAGATGATGGCGCAGCTGGTGAAGCAGACGAGGTGCGGCGCGCACCCGAAAGCGCTGGCTCCATTTTTGGAGATCAAGTTCGACGAGGGCGCGCTCGCGCTGGAAGCGCGGAAGAAGCGGGAGGTTTTGTCGCGGAAGCAGACCAAGAAGAAGCGCGCGGAGGAGCGCGAAAAAATACGCAAAGGACGAGCCGAGAAGGCGCGTAAGAACGCCGACAAGGAGCGACTGGCGCGTTTCGGCCACGTTGACGCCGATTCGGACGCGTCCGAGGACGAGGCGAACGAAGAGAACCAGCTCGACCGAGACATGGAGGAGGGCGCGGGGAGGCTGGACAACGCCAAGAAACGAAAGCTCCAGAGCAAGATGCTGGAGGCGACGTTCGAGATGTACTTCCGCGTCCTGAAGAACGCCGCCGGCGCGGAGCCGGCGCGCGGGACTCCGCTGTTAACGCCGGCGCTCATCGGGCTCGGGAAGTTCACGCACCTCATCTCCGTGACATTCATGGCGGACCTCATGGAGGTGTTCCGGCGCCTGCTCAAGGGCGACGCGCTCAGCGCGGACCAGAAGGCGCGGTGTCTGTTGACGGCGTGCGAGATCACCAGCGGCCACGGCGAGGCGCTGCAGGTGGACGCGGGCGAGTTCCACAGGCAGCTGTACGCGATGCTCGGCGAGCCCTCGGTGGGAACCGCGGGGTGGGGCGGCTCGCTCGGCGCCGAGGATGCCGTCGACGTCGACGACCAGCGAGACGACGACGGTCACTCGATGCTTTCCAACCCCGTGCACGCGGCGTCTGACGACGCGCTCGACCGCGGGACGCTGCGCGTGCGCGCGCTGCAAAAGTTCCTCGGCGCGCAGAAGCAGGTGGACCAGAACCGCGTCGCCGCGTTCGCCAAGCGCCTCGCCTCGGCGGCACTCGCCGCCGAAGCCGGCGAGGCGGTCGGCGTCTTAGGCGTCGCGCGGCAGCTGCTCGCCGCGTATCCCCGGGCGCGGTGTCTGCTGGAGAACGAGAAAGTCGGAACCGGTTCCTTCGACCTGAACTCGGACGACCCCGAAACAGCGGGGGGGCTCTCCGCCGTGCTCTGGGACCTCGCGCTCCTGCGCGACCACTACCACCCGGCGGTGCGCGCCGCCGCCAAAGAAGTCGCCTCCATGCCGCTGGCGGGCGCGGTGGCGCCGGCGCTGGGCAGCCACGCGCCCAGCGAGCTCGCCAGGCTGCACAGCACGACGCGCGGGAACTTCAGGCCGGCCATTCCGCCGCCGCCCGCGCGCAAAAAGGCGAAGCTCTCGCCGCTGGACCGCGCCGCCGCCAGGGGGGAGGCGTCGCGTGCAGCCGCGCTCAAAATCGGGGATGACCTGGCGAGGTTCGCGGCGGGCGCCGAGCGAGACTTTCTCAGTGAGCAGGGGACGAAACCGCGGCGATCGCGACAAAAATCGCCGTCGCTTCCCGCGAAAGAAGGACAGGCGTTCGACGCTGCGCGCGCGCTCAAGCGGCACTTCGCGCAGACGTCGCTGTTCGCCGCGCACGCCGCGCTGCGGCGGGAGGCGGCGCGCACGGTGCGGCTGGCGCGGCGCGCGCGCCAGGCGGCGGAGGAGCGCGCGGCGGCGGCGCGCGCGAAGAAAAAGGAGAGGTCGACGTCGCTCAAGAAGAAAAAGGCGAAGACGTAGAAGACGTATCATAGGACACGCGTGAACAGAGCACCGTACGCGGTCCGCCTCGCGTTACCGATTTTCCATTCGCGTCCGAGACGCGACGGGGCTCAAGAATCCGGGCGGGTTCTCCCCACACCCGCCCGGCGATACGCAGCCCCGAGATCGCGCGACAGCGCGCGCCGCGGACAACAGAGCGCGAAGGGCCGAGCGATGCCCCGCGCGCCTAAACCGAAGCGCACATCTCACTTTCATTCGACGCGAACGGCTTTTTCCGCACATCATCTCATCCGTCGCGTTTTCGTTGTCCTTTCCTCTCCGTCCGTCGAGTCCGCGAGTTCGCGCGACCCGTTCGCGAACGTCGAGAGTACTCTCGTCCGGTGGGACCGAGTCGCGGGGGTTCACGCCGCGGTTTGCGTTCGCGCGGCGCGCTCTCTCGCGGCGTCACTCTTCCGACGGTACTGATATCACAGTAGACGAGCTCGTCACAGCTTCGCGTTCGGCATCCCGCGAAACGCCTGCCGGATACCGAGATCGCCCATGATCTCCTCCGAGCCCCCCAAGATGGCGCCGAACTTGACGCTCCGCTGAAACCTCTCCACGACCTGTCCCATCCCCGTCTGGGTGATCGCTCGGCCACCGAAAATCTGGCACGCCTCGTCGCTGACGTCGTTCGCCACGCGCGTGGAAAACAGTTTCAGAAGCGCGATCGGACCCGCCAGCCGCGTCGCCTGCTCCACGTGCGACGTGTGTTGCATCTGGTAGGTGATCGCCTCGAGCCAGGCCTGGACGCCCTCGACTTGCGACGCGAGCTTCGCGAGCTTTTGCCGGATCACCGGCTGCTCGGCGAGGGGTTTCCCGAAGACCGTTCGTTGCTTCGACCACTTCATGCACTCCTCGATGATCAGTCTGGACGCGCGGTTGACGCCCGCGACGATGTACCACCGTTCGTGGTTGAAGTTGTGCATGATGATCTTAAACCCCTCGCCCTCCTTTCCCAGCAGGTTCCCGACGGGCACGAGGACGTCCTCGAACGTCACGTACGCCGTGCCGGCGGACGCCGAGTAGCTCGTCTTGATGGGTCGCGTCTCGACGCCTTTCGAGCGCTCCACGAGCAACAGCGAGAGCCCCGCGATGCCGCTCCCCGCCTTCCCCGTGCGCACGGCGGTGACGAAGTAGTCCGCGAAGACCCCGTTGGTGATCCACTTCTTCACGCCGTTCACGACGTAAAACTTCCCGTCGGCGGTTTTGGTCGCCGCGCACGCCACGTTGGCGACGTCCGAACCCGCCTCCGGCCCGCTGATGGCGAGGCAGACGCGTTTCGCGCCGGTCAAAACCTCGCGCCCGACCCGTTTCGCCAGTTCGCTCTCGCCGAACTGGAGCACGGGGGGAAGGCCGATCACGAACCCCGCGCCCAAACCGTCGGCGTAGCCCGGCACGCCCAGCCGCCCGGAGGCTTCTTCGTGCGCGATGAGCTCGTGGAACGCGTCGAATCGCTCGGGCTCGACGCCGCCGGGAAGCGCGACGCCGCAGTTCTCCACGACATCCTTCAGCCACGGGCCGGACTGCACGCGGCTGGCGAGCACACCTCGCGCGCCGAGCTTGCGCCAGAGCTCAGGCGACGGGTGCGTTCCCCGCGCGTCGAGCGCCACCGCCTCCGGCATCACCTCCTCGTCGAAAAACTTTCGCAGGTCGGCGCGGAAGCGACGGTGGGACTCGTCGTAGTACGGGGACGGCAACCCCTGAAACGCCGAAGGTTCCGCGTACGGCACGCGCGAGAGCTCGCCGGGTTTGAGCACCACGGTCGCCTCGCGCTTCGAAGGGGGATCCGCGACGGTGCCGATCACGTACTTCGACGCCATGGACCTGAGCACGTCCCCGCGATGGAAGGCGTAGAACGTGTCGGTGGCGTCTCTCCCCGCCACGCTCGTTATGAACGCGGCGCCTCCGGGATGGAACGCCGCGAATCGGGTCAAGTCGTACACCTTGTCATCGATGATCACCCAGTTGCTGTCGGGAGAGGCGTGCCTCGCCACCTCCTCTCGAGTGTACACCGCCGTCATCGCGGTCGAGAGCGGCGAGAAGGGCTCGGCGCGAACGAGAGTGAACTCCCCGAACGTCGCGTCAGCGCGCGTTTCTTTTCTCCCACGGGCGGCCGCGGAAAACGAACAATCCGAGTTTCACCGATGCCGATCGCGACGCGCGGTTTCGTTTCGCGCGAGACGTCGTCGACGCGCGCGTCGCGGGTCGCGCGCGCGGCTCGGATCAGTCCACGCTTCATCACGCGCGCGTGTTATGTATCAGAATACAAAGCACGACGCACGCAGCTACCCGTCATCCATGGTCGCCTTTCTCACGCTACGCCACCCGCGCCAGCCCCCAGTGCATGGGCACCTGCGCGAGCGCAAGCGCGAGCAGGACGTAGTTGCTGGCGCCGACGCCGTCGAACCCGTGCGCGTGCTGCCGCGCCTCCGAGAAGATGACCCGCTTCACGGTCTTCACGATGAACACCCCCGAGCATGCGCTCGCCCACAGCGTCTGCAGCGCCCGCGCGGTGGGGCTCAGGCTCGGGACCAGCAGGCGCACGAGGAGCGTCGCCGTGACGAGCACGAACGCGTACCCGACGTACGCGGCGACGTCCAGCGCCGGCGCCGAAACCTTCACCCTCGCCGTCGAGAGGCTGCGCAGCGCCGCCCACACCGTGGCCCCCTCGAGGAACCAGCACATTGCACCCCAGCTGGCGTGCTTCGCCACGCTCTCCGGCGTGAACGTGCCGAGCGACGCCTGCAGCGCGGACGCCGTGAACACGTACGACCAGAAACCCATCAGCGGCAGGTACAGATCGGGGGCGTTCACGTCGGACGACGGCGGGCGGAAGTTCCCCCCGCTCCGACGCGCGGCATCCGGGTACGCGCCCGTTTGATCGTAGTTGTGCCCGTACGACGCGCTCGTGCCCGGGCCTCCGTGGTCGGGGATACGCGCCCAGCTCCCGCGGTGCAGAAACGGGCACAGGATCAGCCTCAGCTTGTTCCAAACGTAGCTCTCGGTGACGTCGAAGTACGCGCGCGTCCTCGCCGAGGAGAGGTACTTGGCGTAGTTATTGCTCACAAACGCCGTCCCCACGCCGAGGAACTTGTCCCCGTACGCGCCCAGGCCGACGCGCGCCAGAGACTTGGGGGACAAGGGGATGGATGGCACGCCCCCGAAAGCAGAATCTCCCACGCCCGCGTTCGAACCCGGGTCGCGGCCGCCGCGTCGATGCGTCTCGCCCGCGCCGGAAAGGTGCGCGTTCGGGTCGTACGCGGGGACGGGCTGGCCGTAGCCCTGGTGGGGGGACCCCGGGGGCGCGAACTCCTGCGGGTCGGGTCCGGTTCGCGGGGAGGGGTACCGCGAGGCGCGAGAAGGGAAGCGAGCGCGCGGTCAGGGTCGTCGTCTCGTCGTCTCGACGCGTCGTCGAAGCGGCTCGCGCGTCCCGCTCGAGGATGGACACATCTGAGGGAAACGCAACGGGTGGCGGAGGAGGCGCTTCGCGCTCGGGAAGGAGCTTCACGCACCTGCTGCGGGACGTTCGCCCAGCCCTGGCTCATCGCGCTCGACTCGCAGACGATGCGCGACGGGGGAACGCGCGTTCCGCCTCGATCGTGCCGTCTCAAGTGCCGGCGAAGGGGCACGAGATCGAAAGCGCCACCGTTTTCGAGGCCGAACGGCACGCGGGTCGCGCTCCGGCGCTCGCGCTCGCCGGCTCACTCGTCTCGGCGGATTTTTTAGCGAATCCGCCTCACCAGACCGAATGCCCATACGTACGTACCCGCGCGATTTTCGTTTTTTCCCGTCGCGATCCCGCATCGCGTCGAAGGCAGCGACCGGCCACGCGCCGCACAGTGCGCGCGCGCGGGTTCGGCGACGGGTTCGTGTCGTCCGCTCGACAGCGAACGTCGCAGTCTCGCAGGCCACCACGCCACGGGCGCGCACGGCTCTGTCTCGAGGGAGTCGTCCGTGACGCACGGACAGAAACATGGCGCTGCGTGCCACGGTCGCCCGGCTGGCGACGAGCCAGGGCCTGAGCGCGCCCGCGGGCGCGCCCGTGTTCTCCGCGTCGCTTCCGGAGGCGAAGGCGAAGTCCAGGCAGTTCTTCCGCGAGGTACGCACGCGCGCCACGCGACCCGCGACCAGTCCCGCGCCCGACTGCCTCGCGACCCGATGCCGACGCTAGGGTTGCTCTTCGCCCCCGTTCGGCGCCCGGTCGGTTTCTCGTTCGGGTTCGGGTTCGGTTTTTCGGTTCGGTTTCGTTCGACGGCGCTCGGCGTTCGATCCGCCGGCGCGCGCGATTTTTTCGGTCCATCCGCGCGTGCGCCTTCGCCCCGCTTCTCCGACGGCGCTCGTCTTCGCGCGCGCGCGCTTCCGGTGACGAACGACCGAAACGAAGCCTTCCGGCTCTTCTTCCGGCGCTGACGAATGAATGAACGACGACGCGCCCCCGTACAGGTGTGTCGCGAGGTGCCTTGGATCATGCGCACGTACTGGCTGGAGGAGGTGACGACGGCCGCGCAGCTGCGCAGTCGTTTGGCGAACGAGTTCCGCCGCGCCTCCACGGATGACCCCGCGGTGATCGACGTGATGCTGTTCAAGGCGTCGCAGGAGCTCGTCACGGTGATGGCGCACCACTTCCAGAGGCACCACCTCGTGACCAAATTCGTCGCCCCCGAGTCCAACGCCATCGTCAAGAAAACCGCCAAGCCGCAGTCCAAGTTCCTCGCGAGCTTCCTCAGCGGCAAGCCCACCGCGCCGGACGGGCACCACGCGTACTGAGGGTCCACCCGGAGGGACCCGAGGCGCGCGCGTCGAGGGTGGCGAGAGTGAGAGGGCGCTTTGTTTGCGCCGGTGTAAAAAATGTCATCCACGACGCGTCCCCAAAAGCCAAAACACACTCGCACGCATTCCGGGTTTCCGGCATTCGAAAACACGCCGGACGTTTGAATCTCGCATAGGCACACCCCCGTCGGGCACTCCAAGGCGCGCGTCTCCGAGGCTGGCCAGCGGCTCCGAGGCGTCGTTCCGTGACCGGATCGCGGCAATGTCCCACATGGCGGAGACCTCGCTGAAGCAGATCGAGGCGGCGCGGCAGCTCGCCCCCGAGGCCACGGCGTGCCTGCGTCCCGTGCTCGAGACGCTGTACGAGCACGGCCAGAACGCGTCCAAACAGGGGGACGCGGCCGCGGTGCAGTTCGGGGTGGACGTCACGGAAAAGCTCGTGCCCGTCGCGGCCGCGCTCGCAGCGAAAGCGGACGCGGGTTCGAAGGGACACGGCGAAGGTCTCGTCGGCGCGGGTCCCTCCTCTGCGACCGCCGCCGCGGCGGTGCCCGTCGAACGCAATCGCGGGTTCGACGAGGATGAGATTTTGTGCTCGACGGCGTCCCCGGTGTCCTTCGCGTCCCCGCGGGGCAAGTTCGTGGTGCACTGCCTGCGCGACCGCTTCGCGCTCGAGAGCACCACGGGCAAGGGCACAACCACGCACGTCGTGCGGCACACCGACGTGCGCAGGCTCCTGTACCTCCAGCGCGGGGACAGCAACGACACGAAGGATGTCGTGGTGGCGCTCGCTCCGCGCGCGGCGCTGACGTTTGGGAAGCAATCCGTGAAGACGTTGCTCGCGCAGTGCCGCGGGAAGGACAAGCCCGTGGAAATCGTGACCCGGCGGGACATGGGTCTGGACCCGCGGCTGGATCCGCGCGCGACCGCGTCCGGGAAGCGCGACGCGGGGGAGGCGCTCGTGGCGATGCTGGAGATGGCCTCCGGGGTTTCCGCCGCGACGCGCGCCGACGCGAGCCTCACCGGAAAGAAAGGCTTCGCCGGCGTCGGCGGCCGCGGGTGCGTCAAAGCGAATGTCAAGTTCAACCAGGGCTTTTTGTTCTGTTTGCCGGACGGGTTCGCGTTCGTCGACCGCCCGGCGCTGTGGCTGCCCTTCGAGGACCTCGCGGACCTGCAGCTCGCGCGCGCCGAGGGCGTCGGGAGCTCGTTCGACCTGCTCGTCTCGCTCGAGCGCGAGCCGGAGGAGGATGGCGACGGCGAAACACGCGCGGGCGACGTCGATCGATCGAGATCGAGATCGAGCTCTGGCGTCTCGTTCGAGTTCGCGAACATCAGCCGCGAGGAGCTGGAGGGCGTGCGGCGGTACCTCGCGCGGAACTGCTCGGAGAGCAACGGCGTCGGCGGGAGCGCGGGCGCCGGCGGGGGCGCGGAGGGCGACGGCGCGGAGGACGACGCGGACGACGATGACGACGACTCCGACGACGAGGATTTCGGCGTCGCGCGCGAGGACGAAGAAGAAGAGAGCGACGACGAAGAGGAAGAGGAGAGCGACGACGAGGAAGAAGAGGAGGAGAGCGACGACGAAGAGCAAGACGACTCCTCCGACGACGCGTCCGAAGAGGCGTCCGACGAAGATGCCGATGCGGATTCCCAGGAGGACTCTGCGGACGGCGCCGGGCGCAAGCGCGCGCGAGACGCCGTCCCGGCGGAGCCCGGCGCCGGCGCGGCGGAATCGGAGGAAGAGGAGGAGGACGACAGCGACGAGGACGGCGCGTTCGAGGTTGTGCCCGTCGCGAAGACAGCCAGGCGATGAGAGGCAACGAGGGGGGGCGAGGGCGAAAAGCCGAATGTGTCGGTCCAGTCTTCGCGCGCGAACGCGGGCGGCTTTCTTGTACACGTGTACTGTACACCTTCGAAAAAGATTCGCGTCCCCTCAGCTCGACACTCGTTTATATCTATAGCTGAACGTTCTCGTCCGGGCCGGCGATCGCCGCATTGCCCATCCGCGCACCACGATGTGGGGGGCGGCGGCGACGGCACCGACGCGGGCTCGCGCGCAGCGCGCACAGCCGCGATTGGCGTCCCGCGCTGGGCTCCGATCGCCGTCGCGCCCGCCCGCGCGTCGCGTCGTCCCTGCGCGCGCGGTGACGTCGCCCCCCGCCGCCTCGGGCGCCTCGTTCGTGGGCGACGACGGCGTGCCCTTCTTCGCGCTCTCCGACGCCGACCGCGCGTCCGAGCTCCGGGCGAATCCCGAGGCGATCGCCGCGGCGGCGGCGTCCCCGGACGCGGTGCTCCTGCCCCTGTCCGGCGCGAAGGTCTGGGTCTTTCCCGACGACGCGTCGCGATCGGGCGAATCGGCGTCGGCGTCGTCGCACGTCAGATGGCGCCCCGCCGAGGCGGCGGTGCGCGACGTCCCCGAGGGCGTGCTCGACCGCGGCGCGCTGAGCTTCCTGGGGTTCAGGGCGCGCGACGGCGCGCCCGTGTTCTGCGCGGACGTCACTCCCGGAGCGATGGACGCGGCGGTGCGGTCGGCTTTGGCGCGACGCGAGGGCGACGCCGTCAAAGTCGACGCCGTCGCCGTCGTCGACGCCAAATCCGTCGGCCCCGAGATGCGCCGCGCGGACGCGGGCCTGCTCGCCGCCGCCGCGGGCTTGGCGCGGTGGCAGAAGACCGTGCGTTTCTGCTCCCTGTGCGGCTCGCGAACGGCGCTGGTGAAGGCGGGGCACAAGGCGCGGTGCCTCGACGAAACCGGAACGAAGTGCGGCGGCGCGTTTTACCCGCGACTCATGCCGGCGGTGCTGACGCTGTGCACGTGCGGCGATTACGCGCTTCTTGGGCGGAACAGCAAGTGGCCGCGCGGGTTCTACAGCTGCCTCGCGGGGTTCGTGGACCAGTCCGAGTCGTTGGAGCAGGCGGTGGCGCGCGAGGTGGCGGAGGAGTCGGGCGTCGAGATCGACCCCCGCCGAACGGCGTACGTCGCGTCTCAGCCGTGGCCGTTCCCGTGCCAGCTCATGGTCGGGTTCGAGGCGCGCGCCGACGCCAAGACGGTGGCGCTGCGACCGCCCGCCGGGGTTTTGAACGGAAACGGTGACGGTGACGGAACGAAAAACGACAAAAACGACACGGGTACGACCGCGAAAGCGTCCGCGAATAACGAGTCCGTGTTCTCGTACCCCCCCACGCCCAACCTGGACATTCACGAGCTCAGGGACGCGCGCTGGTTCCACCGGGACTGGCTGCGCGAGGAGCTGCGGAAAAACCTGGGCGACCCGCGCGAGGGCGGCGGCGAGATCCCGCTCGGCTCGGTCGCCGTTCCCGGCGCGCACGCGCTCGCCAGGCACCTGCTCGAGCGCTGGGTGGCGCAGGAAAGCGCCGAGGGAGAAGCCTCGTCCGCGAGTCGCGCGATCCACGCGGTGGGCCTCGCGGGGGGCGCGCCCGCGCCCCGCGCGCCCGCCACCAACCGGCCGCACGCTTTTTTACTGGTGGACTTCGTGGGCGCCGGCGGCGGGACGCGCACGGCGCTGCGCGTGCAGCCCACCGGG
>MDSV01172738.1_pt1 | contig 20017 bp, 18 predicted proteins | sample 810851 | NCBI WGS metagenome assembly MDSV01 (sample SAMN05326640, study PRJNA326480) | marine metagenome | isolation source: seawater | place: Atlantic Ocean: North East | collected 2012 | reverse complement strand
TTAGTGGAATAAATTTAGATTTAATTGATATTCAAAAAACTTTTGAAATTTTAGTTAAAGATTTAAAAACAAACAAGAAATTCTTTATAAAAAAATACTAAGCTCTTTTGTAATCTAATGGTTTTTTAGTTTGTTCTGCTGCTTTTATTTTTCCAACTGAGTAGTCTCTTCCATTGCAAAAAGAACAAGCAGTTAAATATTTTTTTTGGTAAACTAAATTTTTTATTTTCACTTTTAAATCTTTTTGAGAAATGCTTAAATCACTTAAATCGACTTGGTCTTCTTTGTTAATTGGTATGGCATTTAAGTTTTCTGCATTGGCTGAGAAAGGACATCTGTAAATTTTACCTTTAAGCAAACTAAGAAGATCACTGTTACAACAATCTGTAAATTTCCTTACATTTTCTTCCTCTGATCTTTTTTGAAAAGGCAAAATCCTTCCACAGTCCTGCCAAGTTTTTGGAAATGTAGCTGAATATAATATGTTATTTTCTTTACATACTCTCACTATATCTTCATGCTTATTTGAAATAGTTCCATAATTAGTTATATCTAAGATGACTTTTTTATTTTTTAAACATTCCAAATTTGGTCCTTTTGGAACAATTTTGCCATTAGTATACACAATAATTTTTTCAACTTTTTGGTAATCAGCGAGCTTATTAACAACTTTATAAAGTTCCTTATTCATAAAAGGATCACCTCCTAGAATTCTAAACTCATAAATTTTATCTATACATTGAATAAATCTGTCTATTGAAAGAAACATTTGATCTAGATCATCATTAACTGGTCTTTCATAGTACTGCATTAAGTTTGAGCAATTAGAACATTTTAATGAACATCTTTCAGTTATTTGAACATCTAGTGACTTTATATTAAGAACTCCTGAAGAATTATACTCATCTTTAAAGCACATATTTTTATAATACTCTATCCTTCTTTCAATTTTAAGGGGATGAAGTAATACAAATTTTTGATCACTAAAATCTGTTTTGCTTAAAAGTTCTACACAATCATATAAATTTTTAAAACCTGCTTTTTTCAGTTTTTCGCTTATTGAAGAAATGTAATTATTACTTATAAAAATAATTGTATCTTTTTGAAACTTTAGTAGATCATCAAAAGACAAAACATCAATTCCACAATGTTTTTTACCTTGCTTGTCTTTATCATTATCACAAAAAAAATCAGCTGTTATTCCAATTTTATTAAGTGAATAATTGGTTAATTCACCTACATCGCCAGCCCCAAATAAAACTATTTTTTGATCTGCAGAAGAAAATTTATCTCTTAAATCAGCTACGTTATAATTCTGCATAATTAAATCCTAAAAAAAATGTTCAATATTTGAACACTATCTATTAAAACTATAAAATAGTCAATATATATGCTTTAAACTATTCTAGTTTTGCTACCTTTCTTAACAATATAGATTCCAGCGATTACAGCAAGCAATGAAATAACAATTTTTGATGTAATAACCTCTCCTAAAATTAAAAAACCTAAAATTACACCAAAAATTGGTATCAGGTAAGCTACCTGAGACTGAAAAACTAAACCATTATTTTTTAAAATATAAAAACGTAAAAGCCAGGCTATGCCTGTAGCGAATATACCTAAATATAAAAGAGATATAGTAGAATTTAAGCTTGGAGATAAATTCCAGGGTTGTTCTATAATTAATGATATAGGTAATAATACTATAGTTCCCCAAATTAATATTGAAGCTGTAACATTTTCATTTTTTTTATAACTTATTTTTAATGTTAATAGCCCTCCAATTACGTAAAATGTGGAACCGCATAAAATCAAGACAGCTGATAAAAAATTATTTTTATTTATTAATATATTTTCTGAAAATAAAAAAACTATACCCGAAAATCCTATTAATATACCAAGGAATTTAATTAAATTAATTTTTTCATTTTTAGTAAAGAAATGCGCTAATGCAGTTGCGCTTAAAGGAGTACTAGCCATCAAAATTGCTGCTAAATTACTTTGTACATTTTTAACACCATAAGCAATTAAAAAAAAAGGTATAGCTAAATTTATTATTCCAATAGATGCGAACCAATACCAATCTTTAGAAAAAGCTTCAATTTTAATTTTTTTTATATAACATAATAAAACTACCGGTATAGCACCAAGAAAGACTCTTAAAAAAGCTATAGTGAAAGGGCCATAAGAATATGTAGCTACTTTTATATTAAAAAAAGCTGAAGCCCAAATTAAAGCTAATAAAACAAGAACAAAATAATCAAAAGGTTTAGGCTCCTTCATTCAGAAATTTCTTTTACTTTACCTTTAGTAATTTTAATAAGTTCTTCATAATTAACTTTAAACACGCAGTTGGGATGACCAGCTGCAGCATACATATATTTAAACCTTTTTAAAGACTTATCTATTAATACGTCTAATTTTGTTTTATGTGCAACTGGCGCTACTCCACCGATTGAAAATCCAGTGTAAATTTTAACTTCGTCGGCACTAGCCATAGAAATATCATTTTCTTGTAAAATTATTTTTAATTTACTTAAAGAACATTTTTTGTCACCTGCGACTAAACAAATTAAAAATTTTTTATTTATTTTTAATAATAAACTTTTTACTATCGCTCCAACTTCACAATTTAATGATATTGCTGCGTCTTTTGCTGTTCTTGCTGATGTTTTTAAAACTAAAATATCAAGATTAGAGTTAAAATATTTTATATAGTCTTTGACTCTCTTTACAGATATTTTGTCTATTAAATTTTCCATATTTTGCTGAGTTTAAGGCATAAATTTTTTCATTTATTTAGACTAATTGTAAATTAAAACTCTTAAAATAAGTATTATTAAGAAATAATTTGTGACTTAATATAAAATCTATGTGTGCTATGCATACCTGACATATGATAATTTCATTATAGTTAAGCTAGCTTGAGTGTTAAATATACAACTTAGAAGTTTAATAAAAAATATTTAGTTAAATGTAAAATGATATATATATAAGGAATCAATGAGCGCAAGTAAGATTATCAAAAATATAAAAGACAAAGAAATTGAGTTTGTAGATTTGAGATTTACAGATCCAAGAGGAAAACTTCAACATGTTACCATGGACAGCAGCATGGTTAATGAAAAAATGTTAGACGAAGGAGTTTTTTTTGATGGCTCTTCAATAGCTGGATGGAAAGCAATAAATGAATCAGACATGATTTTAAAGCCAGATCTGGAAAAACAAACAATGGATCCTTTTACTTCTCATAATACACTTATATTATTTTGTGACATCTTAGATGCTGTAAAAAAAAATCCTTATGAACGAGATCCAAGGAGTATTGCAAAAAAAGCAGAAAAATATTTAAATAAAACTGGTATTGGTGATAAGGCTTATTTTGGACCAGAAGCAGAATTTTTTGTTTTTGATGATGTTAAGTTCAAAAATGAAATGAATGAAACAGGATTTAAAATAGATAGCTCCGAAGGTCCATACAATACTGGAAAAGATTACGAAAATGGAAATATGGGACATCGACCTGGAGTAAAAGGTGGTTACTTTCCTGTGCCTCCAGTAGATTCTGCTCAAGATATGAGAGGAGAATTTTTAAAAGCTTTAAAAGATATGGGTATTAAGGTTGAGAAACACCATCATGAAGTTGCTCCAAGCCAACATGAATTAGGAATGTATTTTGGAACTTTAACTAACCAAGCTGATAATATGCAATTGTATAAATATGGGGTCCATATGGTAGCACATTCTTTTGGTAAAACAGCTACATTCATGCCTAAACCAGTTAAAGGTGATAATGGTTCAGGAATGCATGTTCATCAATCTTTATGGAAAGGAAATACTGCTTTATTTTCAGGAAATAAATATTCAGGCTTATCAGAGACTGCTTTGCACTATATTGGGGGTATTTTAAAACATGCTAAAGCAATTAATGCTTTTGCTAATAGTACTACTAATAGTTACAAAAGATTAATTCCTGGGTTTGAAGCTCCAGTTCTTTTAGCCTACTCTGCTAGAAATCGATCTGCATCTTGTAGAATACCAATTACACTCGATAAAAAAGCAGCAAGGTGCGAAATTAGATTTCCTGACGCCGCAGGTAATCCTTACTTAACTTTTGCAGCAATGTTAATGGCAGGAATTGACGGAATCAAAAATAAAATTAATCCTGGTAAACCAGCGGACCAAGATTTATATGCAATGCCAGAAGATGAAGTAAAAAATATTCCTACAGTTTGTGGTTCTTTAAGAGAAGCTCTTGAAAATCTTGATAGAGATAGAAAATTTTTAACTCAAGGTGAAGTTTTTTCTGATGACCAAATTGATGCTTATATAGCTTTAAAATTTGAGGAAATTTATAAATTAGAACATACCCCACATCCTATTGAGTTTGAAATGTATTACAGCTGCTAAATTTATTTTTTGCTTTTTAAAATCTTTTCGTCAGCAATTTTATTTTTGTTAACACCTTCTTTGATGGTATAATCTAAGGTTCCATGAGCTCCAGCCTCAACAGCTTTACGTTGTGTTCTGAATAACGATTTTTCCTTTGCTTGTTCAGCTAGTTTATTTGCATGCTTACCTAAATGTTTAGTATCTCTCATAGAAGACACTATATACAATTCTTAATTTAGCAGCAATATAGAATTAAACTTTGAACGACTCCCCGCAGCCGCAACGCTCAGTTTCATTAGGGTTTTTGAAGACAAATGTTGAAGAAAGTTCCTCTTTTTTGTAGTCCATTTCGGTACCAAGGAGATACATTATAGCTTTTGGATCAATCAATACTTTTACACCTTTATCTTCGATAATTTCATCGTTAGGATTACTTTTTTTTGCATATTCCATAACATAAGACATGCCAGCACAACCACCAGAAGCAACCCCTACCCTCAGTCCAACTATTGGTTCCTTTGCTTGAGCAATAATTTCTTTAACTCTTTTAGCAGCTCTATCGCTAAGTGTTATTACTTGCTTCGTCATAAATTTAACTCCAATTTTGCAGCTTCGGTCATTTTATCTTTGTCCCAAGGTGGTTCCCAAACCAAATTTAAATCAACTTCAGAAACACCATCTATTTTCTTTATACTATCTTTAACTTCATTAGGCAAACTTTCAGCTACTGGACAGTTTGGAGAAGTCAATGTCATATCTACTTTTACTTTATTTTTTTCATCTACCTCTATTTTATATATTAACCCTAAGTCATATATATTTACTGGAATTTCTGGGTCAAAAATTTTTTTTACTTCATCAATAACTTTATTTTTAATATCACTCATTTTTCAGATACCTCAGTATTTACTTCTCTCTTCTTGCCTTCTACAGCAGAAGTTAAAGTGTGCCATCCTAGTGTAGCACATTTAACTCTCATTGGATATTGTTTAACACCAGACAAAGACATTATTTTAGTTTTTTGATCTTCATCTAGTTCATCTGTTTTTATTTTTTCTGTATTTTTAATCATATCGAAGAAATTAAATATAATTTTATTTGCAGATTCTAACGATTTTCCTGTGACTAATTCTGTCATTATAGAAGTAGAAGCTATTGAAATAGCACATCCACTACCTTCAAAAGTTATTTCTTCGACTTTTTTTTCTTTGTCTAACTTCAAAAAAACTTGAACTTTATCTCCACAAAGTGGGTTGTATCCTTTGGCTTCATGCGTATGTTGTTTGCATTTTCCAAAATTTCTTGGACTTTTGCCATGCTCTAAAATAATATCTTGGTATAATTGTTTTAAATCCATTATTTTAAATCAAAAATTTTTCTACAATTTTCTATTGATTTACAAAAAATATCAATATCTTCTTTTGAATTATAAACCCCAATAGAAGCTCTAGCAGTTGCTGGCAAGTTTAACCTTTCGTGTAAAATTTGGCAACAATGGTGTCCTGCTCTAATAGCTACTCCATCCTCATCAACAATTGTAGAAATGTCATGGGGATGAACACCCTTTATTGTAAAAGATATTACTCCAGCTTTATTTTTAGGATTGCCCACAATATTAACAGAGTTAATTTTTTTCATTTTTTCTAAAGCATAATTTGTAAGTTCATTTTCATGCTTAACAATATTTTCAATTCCAATTGACTGCATAAATTTGATTGACTCATTAAACGCTACAATTTCTGCTGTAGCCATCGTTCCTGCTTCATACTTTTCAGGAAGTGGGGCATATGTTACTTTATTTTTTTTTACTTCGCTGATCATTCCTCCTCCACCTATATATGGGGGCAATTTCTCTAGCCATTTTTTTTTGGCATAAAGTATACCAACACCGGTTGGTCCATAAACTTTATGACCGGAAATTGCATAAAAATCACAGTCTAACTCCTTAACATCAATTTTTATATGTGGAGCACTTTGGCATCCGTCAACCAGAACAGGTATATTTTTCTTTTTAGCAATTTCCACAATTTCTCTAATTGGTACTATAGTTCCTGTAACATTTGATAAATGTGTTATTGCAATTATTTTTGTTTTAGAGGTTATTAGCTCTTTAAATTTTTCAATTATAATATCTCCATCATCATTAATTGGGGCAAATTTTATAATAGCTTTTTTTGTTTCTCGTAAATAATGCCATGGTATATAATTAGAATGATGTTCTAACTCTGTAATTAAAATTTCATCACCACTTTGAATATTATTTTGACCAAAGGTTGCTGCAACCAAATTGATTGATTCAGTCGCATTTTTTGTGAAAACAATTTCCTCATTAGAAGTAGCGTTAATAAACTTTTTTACATTTGTTCTAGTTTCTTCAAATTTATTGGTAGCATTAACAGCTAATGCGTGAATACTTCTCCCTACATTTGAAAATTCGTTTTTATAAAAATTATCTAGACTTTTTATGACACTTATTGGTTTTTGCGCTGAATTACTACTATCAAGATAAACTAAGGGTTTTCCTTTTATTTTTTTAGAAAAGATAGGAAATTGAGATTTGATTTCATTAATATTCATTTAATTGATCCTCTAATTTATTTTCTATAAATTTTTTTATTGTAGGGCTTTTGATTAGTTCGACTACATCATTTAGAAATCCCTTGACTAAAAGTTTAATAGATTCTTCACGATTTAGCCCTCTACTCATTAAATAATAAAGGGCATCTTCGTTGATGTTTCCCGAAGTTGATCCATGAGAACACTTAACATCATCAGCGTAAATTTCTAATTCGGGTTTTGAATTAAATTCGGCGTTGTCTTTTAACAATAAGGCTTTACTTAATTGGTAAGCATCTGTTTTTTGAGCAATATCTTTAACATAGATTTTGCCTTGAAAAATTCCTTTACTTTCTGAATTTAAAACTTTTTTAACTCTCTGATAACTTTTACAGTTTGGAACTAGATGGTTAATACGGGTTTTAATTTCTTGATGTTCATTTTTGTTTAAAAACATTCCCGATAATATTTTACAGCTAGAATGTTCTCCTGATAAATCGCACTCTAGATCTACTTTATTAAACTTTAAACCTGAAGAAAAAATAAAATTTACATAATCGCTATTATGAAATAATTTACTTTTTATAAATTTATGAAAGAAACCTTCGCTTTTATTATTTTGAATAGACAAGCTTCTTAGTCTTGAATTTTTTTCCAAATTAATATTTTCGTATATATTGTTAATAAATTTAAAATTTGATTCATTAACAGTATATTCAATAATATGAGTTTCTGAATTTTCACCTAATTTAATTGTATTTTTATTATTTAAAATTTTATCTTTTAAATTTTTAGTAAAAAAATTATAAATAATTAAAGTTTTATTAAACTTGTAATTAGCTTCAACTTCTAGTGAATAACCACTTTCTGCTAAGGCATGATTTAAACATATTAGTGGGTTTTTACTCATTTCATATTTTATATTGTTATCTTGCTTTTTAAGTTTAATCTTATTTTTTTCTTCGAATTCAAAATTACTTGAGTGGAGAACGCCATTTACCAAAAAAATATAATTATGTTGAAAATCTTTAATCAATTCTAACTTTTTAAAATCAAAATCAATAATCTTTGTTCCTAATTCTTTAAAATTATTATCAACTATTTTTTTAAAATCAGTAAATTTCCAATCTTCATCTTTCTTGGTAGGAAAACCAAAGTTTTTAAAGAGTTCTAAATTTTTAATTCTAAAACTTTTTTCTTTTTCGGTTATTTCTTTTATTGAATCAATTTGTTTAGAATTGATTTCGAAGTTTTGCATAATTTTAATTTAGTTTTGTGTACCCAGTTTTTTCAAGCTCTTCTGCTAGTTCTCCACAACCTGTTTTAACAATTTTTCCATCAGATAGAACGTGAACAAAATCTGGTTTAATATATTCAAGTAAACGTTGATAGTGAGTAATAACTAAAAAAGACTTTTCTTTTGTTCTAGAAGAATTTACTCCTTTAGCAACAATTTTTAATGCATCAATATCTAGACCTGAGTCAGTTTCATCAAGAATTGAAAAATGTGGATCTAAAATTTTCATTTGTAAAATTTCATTTTTTTTCTTTTCTCCACCTGAAAAACCTACATTAAGTTGCCTAGATAAAATTTTTTCATCTATTCCAAGCTCAGCAGATTTTTCTTTAATAATTTTTAAAAAGGATAGAGTGTCTAATTCTTTTTCCCCTCTTGCTTTGCGTACAGAATTTAAAGAAGTTTTTAAAAAGTTATTTGTGTTTACGCCAGGTATTTCTAGTGGATACTGAAACGCTAAAAAAATACCTTTTTGAGCTCTTACCTCAATAGGAATATCGTTAAGATTCTCTCCTTTAAAGTTTAGCTCTCCAGATACCTGATACCCATTTTTTCCAGACAATACATTTGCTAATGTACTTTTTCCAGAACCATTTGGGCCCATCACAGCATGTACTTCGCCTGGTTTTATAACTAAATTTAAACCTTTTAAAATTTCTTTATTATTTATTGAAGCTTTTAGATCTTTAATTTCTAACATTACCCAACACTACCCTCTAAACTTATTCCAACAAGTTTTTGTGCTTCTACGGCAAATTCCATTGGCAATTGCTGAAGAACTTCTTTGCAAAAACCATTAACTATTAAACTAACAGCTTCTTCTTGGTTTAGACCTCTTTGATTACAATAATATAATTGTTCTTCATTTATTTTAGAAGTTGTTGCTTCATGCTCGACAATTGAAGAAGAGTTTTTGTTTTTAATATAAGGCACAGTATGTGCTCCACATTTATTTCCCATTAATAATGAGTCGCATTGAGTATAATTTCTTGAATTTAATGCTCTTTTATTGATATCAACTAAACCTCTATAAGTATTGTCAGCATTTCCAGCTGATATACCTTTTGAGATAATCTTACTTTTTGTATTTTTTCCTAAATGGATCATTTTTGTACCAGTATCAGCTTTTTGGTGATTATTGGTAATAGCTATCGAATAAAATTCACCAACTGAATTATCTCCTTGTAAAATACAGCTTGGATACTTCCAAGTAATCGCTGATCCAGTTTCAACTTGTGTCCAAGATATTTTAGAATTTTTTCCTCTACAGGCACCTCTTTTAGTAACAAAATTATATATTCCTCCTTTACCGTCTTTATCTCCAGGGTACCAGTTTTGAACAGTAGAATATTTTATTTCAGCATCATCTAAAGCTATTAACTCAACATTTGCCGCATGTAATTGGTTTTCATCTCTCATTGGAGCTGTACACCCTTCTAAATAACTCACATAACTTCCTTTATCAGCTATAATTAATGTTCTCTCGAATTGACCTGTTTCAGAAGCATTAATTCTAAAATAAGTTGATAATTCCATGGGGCATCTAACACCTTCAGGAATATAAACAAACGATCCGTCTGTAAAGACTGCAGAATTTAATGTTGCAAAATAATGATCTGTTATAGGAATTACTGAACCAAGATATTTTTTTACGAGATCTGGATGTTTTTGAATAGCCTCTGAAATTGGACAAAATATAATTCCTTTTTCAGTAAGCTTTTCTTTAAAAGTTGTAGCAACAGAAACTGAATCAAATACAGCATCTACAGCTATTCCACTCAATTTCTCTTGTTCTTTTAGAGGAATACCTAACTTAGTATAAGTTTCTAAAAGCTTAGGATCAACTTCGCTAAGGTTTTTAGGTTTATCTTTTGCACTTTTTGGTGCAGAGTAATAATATAAATTTTGATAATCAATCTTAGGATATTTTGGTTTTTGCCAATCAGGTTCTCTTAAACTCTTTAATCGATCATATGCTTTAAGACGCCAATCCAACATCCACTTTGGTTCTTTTTTAATTGTGGATATAAATTTAATAACGTCTTCATTAAGGCCCCTTGGCGCTTTAATGCTTTCAATATCAGTTGTAAAACCGTACTTATATTCCTTTGTTTTTTCTAACTCTTGTTGTTTCATTAATTTAATTCTTTATTTTTATTTTTATTAAATTTATTTACAATATCTTTTAATGTGTTCTTTTCAAAAAAACTATTTATATGCGTTTCTAAATCATCCCATAAATCGTGAGTGATACATTTTATTGATTTTCCGTTACAACCCTTTTTTGACTCCTTTTTACATTTTACTGTTTTAATTTTTTCATCAACAGCGTGGATTATACTTGATAATTTTATTTCTTCTGGAGCTTTGCTTAATAAATATCCACCGTACGCACCTCTTGAACTTAAAACTAAATTATTTTTTTTTAACCTTAGAAATAGTTGTTCTAGAAATGACAGAGAAATTCCTTGTCTAATAGATATTTCTGCCAAACTTGTTGGTTTTCTGTCGCAATTTTTGGCAAGATCAGCCATTGCCATTACTGCGTATCTACCTTTGCTAGTGAGTTTCATATAAATAAGCCATATTTTATAGTGTTTATTTATGTATTCCTACTAAAATAGTCAACTATAGAAATAAATAAAATAGTCGCGTCTGAAACATGCTATAAAGCTGTTCTTTTATTGATAGTAGTTATCATTATTATTTAAAATATGAAAATTGAAAATAAAGAAATATTTATTCCTGGTCCAAGCGGAAGAATTCAAGCTAAATATTATAAAAGCAAACAACAAGGAGCGCCGGTCGCTTTAGTTTTACATCCCCATCCTCAATATGGAGGAACAATGAATAACAGAATTGTCTATGAAGCCTTTAATTGTTTTTATAAAAATAATTTTTCGGTAATTAGAATTAATTTTAGAGGTGTTGGTAAAAGTGATGGAATATTTGACAATGGACAAGGTGAACTTTCCGATGCAGCCGCGGCACTTGATTGGATAGAAAGAGAAAACGCAGGATATAGCCAATGTTGGGTATCAGGTTTTTCTTTTGGTGCATTGATTTGCATGCAACTTATAATGAGAAGACCAGAGGTGAATAAATTCGTGACCATTTCACCACAACCAAATTTATATGATTTTACTTTTCTCTCACCATGCCCTATTTCTGGAACTATAATACATGGAAAAAATGATGAGCTTGTTGAAACAGATAGTATTCAAGATTTAAAAAAAAGATTAAGTATGCAAAAAAACATTGATGTAAAATTTGAAACAATACCTAGCGCTAATCACTTTTATAAGAATAAAGAAAAAGATTTGTCCGAAGTAATAGATAAATATATTAAAGATAAAGTCACAATAATTTAACTTTTAAAAATAACACCACCGCTACATGCTTTTTTTACACCAGTGGTCGTAGGAAAAGAAATTGGTAAATTTAGATAAGATCTAACACCAAGATAGGCAAATGCCTGGGATTCTATAAAGTCTCCTTGATTAATTTTCCCAAAATTTAAATCATCAATTAGTTTAATTTCAAATTTTTCTTTTTTTAAATTATTTATTATAGCTTGATTCCATCTTCCGCCACCACAAAGGATAATAATTTTCTGATTAAAATTTTTTGCACAATTTAAAATTAATTTAGCTGTCACATAACTTAAAGTAGCTGCCCCATCTTCTAATTTTAATTTATAAAACTTTGTAAGCTTAAAGTCTGAAGTATCATAAGAAAAATTTTTATTTTTATTAACTTTTTTTATTTTATTTAAAAAATTATTTGCTAAAATATAATTAATTTTTCCCTTTAAAGAAATTTTACCATTTTTATCAAAATCTTTATTATTTTTTTTTTTAATCCAATTATCTAATAAGCAGTTACCTGGACCTATATCAGTTGAAAAAATATTATTTCTATTAAGATACGTAACATTTGTAATTCCTCCAATATTTACCATAAGAGCTGGGTCGGAGAATTTAAAATTCCTCATAATAACTTGATGATATATAGGTGTTAATGGAGCTCCCTGTCCTCCATTCATAATATCTTTTTTTCTAAAATCAAAAATTAAATTACTATTTTTTATTTCAAAATTTTTTTTAATTTTTTTCTTTATTAAATAAGCATCAATTATTTGATGTGTAAATCTTTCTTTTGGTTTATGACAAATAGTAACACCATGCAAGCCGATGATATCAATTGGTTTTTTTTTAATATTTTTAATTATAGTTTTGATTCCCTTTATATGTAATTCAGTTATATCTTTTAATAATTTTTTATATTCGCTAGTTTTAACAATACTCTTGCATTGGTTTGTGGTCTTTATTTTTAACTTAATAGCTTTTACTCTTCGTTTTAGCTTATTATTAAATGATAAATAGTGGTTTTTGATCAGGCGTAGATGGTTTTTGCCATCAGTTTGTATTATTGAAAAATCAATACCATCTATCGATGTTCCACTCATTGTCCCGAGTGCTGTATAAATTTTGCTCATATGTATTTTTTAATTTAACTAAATAAAGTATATTAATTCTACACTGTTTTTAAAAAATATGGAAAGTTCATTCTTAAAAGAGTTTAGAGAGAGAAATTATCTCAATCAATGCACTAACATTAATGAGCTAGAACAATTAATGTCAATAAAGAAAATTAAAGCTTACATTGGTTTTGATTGTACAGCACCAAGTCTGCACGTAGGAAGTTTAATGCAAATAATGTGTCTTAGACTTCTTCAAAAATATGGCCACCAACCGATAGTATTGCTTGGGGGTGGGACCACACTTATTGGTGATCCATCAGGAAAAGATGAAACAAGAAAAATTCTAACTAAAAAAGAAATAGATAAAAATATTAAAAATATTAAAAATTTATTTAATATTTTCTTAAAAACTAAAAACGCAAAAACTAAACCTATTTTTGTAAATAATTATTCTTGGTTAAGTAAATTAAATTATATAAACTTTTTACGAGAGATCGGGAAATATTTTACTTTAAATAAAATGCTTACTTTTGATAGCGTTAAGCTTCGATTAGAACGAGAACAATCGTTAAGTTATATGGAGTTCAATTATATGATTCTTCAAGCTTTTGATTTTTATGAGTTAAATAAAAGATATAAATGTATTTTACAAATTGGTGGATCTGATCAGTGGGGTAACATCGTAAGCGGGGCAGATTTAATTAAAAGAAAAGAGAAGAAACAAACCTTTGGTTTAACAACACCTCTGATTACAACTTCTTCTGGATCTAAAATGGGAAAAACTGAAAAAGGTGCTATTTGGCTAAACAAAAAAATGTTATCTCCTTATGATTATTGGCAATTCTGGAGAAATACTGACGATAAGGATGTAATTAAATTTTTAAAACTTTTTACAGATTTAGATATTAATAGAATTGAAAGTTTAGAAAATAGCATTAAAGATATCAATAAACTCAAAGTTTTGCTTGCTAACGAAACTACTACTTTGTTGCACGGATCAAAAGCAGCAAAAGATTCTGAATTGACCGCGAGAAAAACTTTTGTTGATAAATCAGCTGGGAAAGATTTGCCAATAATTAAAATTGAAAAAAATATAATAAGTAAAGGATTAAATATATTAGATTTAGTTTTGCAAACAAAATTAGCTAATTCGAAAGGAGAAATTAGAAGAATGATAAAAAACAATGGACTTAAAGTTAACAACGAAACTATAATGGATGAAAATTTGAAGATTACAGAAAATAATATTAATAAAGATGATTCTATTAAAATTTCACATGGAAAAAAACAACACGTTGTTGTGAAAATTATTTAGATTTTTCTTTTTCATTTTTCTTTTTCATTTTTTCCACAGCTCGTACAATAAATCTTGGTGTCAAAGTCTTAATTGGATTAACGGTAGTTTTGATATCCTTTGGTGGCCCCTTCATTTTAAAACTGACTCCTACTATCCCATCTCCAGTTTTTGTTCCAACTAAAATATCTCCTACTATTGGTATAGATGCTATTATTGAATTCAGCTTTGTTGCTGGCACTAAAGTTCCCCTTAAACTTACAACTTTTCCCTTATCAACATATCCATCGATCAGTATGGATACCGCAGGACCCATAGCGAGAGCATCCTCAATATTAAGTACGTTATTTTCAGAATTTGTTTTCATTTCAAATGAGTCGAATCTAACTCCTTCTCCACTTAACGTATCAGCTATTCCTTGTAATGAAGCCAGTGTCAAAAGCTGTGCAAGCGCAGGCACTTTTGAAACCTTAAAATCTGTAATTAATAAATTTGCATTAGAGCCGTTTTTATTAATAAATGCTTCATATTGTAATTTTCCACCTTCGAAACCTTTAATAAAATTAAAATTTTTCATAAATGGTCTTGCTCTATCAGAAAAAACTTGAAGTGTTTTTTTTCCACTATCAATTTGATAAATAGACATTTCTATAATCTCATTCTTTGAAAAATTGCCTTTTAGAACTAATTTCTCATATGAACCTTTTACAATAGTTGCTATCATACTAAAATTATTTACATCATCGTTTGTTCCAGTAATTGTTCTATTAAAGTTAACTTTTATTTCACTATTAAAACCTTCGCTGAAAGTTTTTTTATCGGAGCTTTTAAAAAGTGATTTTAATAATGGTTCAGCATCGAATAATTCACCTTTAATAGTGATATTATTTGATTTTTTTATTATAAAATCATTATTCATATTTTCATTTTTAAAAGTTTTAACTTCTATATTTTCGAAATCATTTATTTCAAAATTTTTATTCATTTTTAAATTAGATATATTTATTTTTGTATTGTTTGAGGAAAAGAGAATTTTTTTTATATTAAGATATTTATTCAATTTAAAATTAAAATCAAAAACAACTTCAGATATTTTTTTGGTATCTTTGGAGTAATTTAATTCAGGAATAACAATTCTAGAATTGTTTAGATTAACTAAGCCACTAACATTATATTTTTTATTCTTATTATTAAAAGTTTGTTTAATATTAAAATTATCAAAATTATCATCTAGTTTTATCAAACCTTCGAGTTCTAATAAACTATCTTTGTTTTTTTTAAAAAATTTTATCTTTGAATTTTTTAATTCCAAAATATTGTTATATTTAGGAAAATATTTTCTTATTTTTTTATTTTGATCAAAACTAATATTCCCATTAGAAATATCACCTTCTACTTGGTAGGATAAGTTTTTTACTTTATAGTTTCTATTTAACTTAAACTTTATATCTGTATTTAATTTTCCTATAATATTAACATCTTTGATATTTTCTACTTTTAAATTTAATATTGAGGAAATTTTTTTTATTTTATCTAAGTTAAAATCCCCATTTGATTTTATTAAACTTTCAATATCAAATTCATTATTTGTTCGCTTTAACTTAAATACACTATTAACTAAATCTAAATCAAGGAGGCGACCATTATTAACAAGAATGGTAAATAAATTTTTATTATGAGTAATTTCTGAAGTGAAATTTTTTATATAAAAATCCTTAGTTAAATTAATTGAAGCATTAATTATTTTTCCAGAAAAACCATAATCATCACTTATTTTTCCTTCAATATCAAATGGTATAATAAACTCTCCTTCGATTTGCCCTTCATCAAATATTTTTTTTATTTTTTTATTAATAATTTTAGGAACAAAAATATTAGTAATTTTAGTCAAATCTTTAATATGATTTTTAGAAAAAGCTACTTCTGCTCTTTTTAATAGAAAATCTGAGTTAAAAAAAGATTTAGTCGATAAAAATAAATTTAATTTTGATAGATTAATTTCGTCATTCTTTATTATTACTTTTGGGTCTTTTAACTTTACTGTTAAATTTAATTTAAAAGGATTAAAATGAATTTTTGTGCTATTGAAGTCTAAATTTACATTCTTATTTACTTGATTAGACTTTTCTTTAATTATTGTGTCAAATCTATTTGTTTCTATCCCAAAATAACTTAAAAAAAATAAAAATAATATAATTATAAACAATAGAAAAAACGAAAATCTAAATAAAAATTTTTTCATATTTTTTATTTCCTTTTTGTTTTGTATAGAGCTGCTTCTAAAAAGCTATCTATATCTCCATTTAAAACACCATCTGGATCTGTGTTTTCTAGATTATTTCTAAGATCTTTTACTAGTTGGTATGGTTGCAAAACATAAGATCTTATTTGATGCCCCCAACCAATATCGGTTTTTGTTTTTGCCAAATTTTCTGAAGCTTCTTCTTTTTTTTGTATCTCATGTCGATATAAACGGGCTTTTAACATATTAAAGCAAGTTTCTTTATTTTTATGTTGAGATCTTTGATTTTGACATTGTACAACAATATTAGTTGGCAAGTGTGTTATTCTAACTGCGCTGTCAGTTGTATTTACATGTTGGCCACCAGCTCCACTAGACCTATATGTATCTACTCTAATTTCTTTCTCTTGGATTTCTATTTTAATACTATCATCTATCACTGGATAAATCCAAACGCTTGCAAAGCTTGTGTGTCTTCTAGCTCCAGAATCAAATGGGGATATTCTTACTAATCTATGTACTCCTGACTCTGATTTAAGCCATCCGTACATATAGGATCCAGTAACTTTTAAAATTGTGGATTTTATTCCTGCCTCGTCACCTTTATGTTCGCTAATTACTTCAAATTTGCATTTTTTTTTTTCAATCCACTTTGCATACATTCTTCTAAGCATTTCTGCCCAATCTTGACTTTCGGTGCCTCCTGCACCAGCATGAATTTCTAAATAAGTATCTAAATGATCGTTCTCTCCTGATAAAAAACAAGAAACTTCAGTTTTTTTAATTTTTAAAAGTAAAGAATTTATTTTTTTTTCACAGTCTTTAACTACTTCAGTATCACTCTCATTTGATGCAAGTTCTAAAAGTTGCTCTAGATTTTCTAATTCACTTATAGTGTAATTAAAATTTTCAATTATGTTAGCAAAAAAATTTTTTTCTTTAAGAATTTTTTGAGCTGTAAGTTTATCTTTCCAAAAATCCTCTTGATTTATATTACTATCAAATATTTTAATTTTTTCTTTAATTTTATTTTTTTCAAAGATACCCCCTGATATTATCAAGTACTTTTTTAATTTTTAATATTTTATTTTTTATATCTTGCATTTTTAGTAAAACATATAAATTGTTCTTTGATTTTTTGAATCATAGAAACCTAGTGTATTTGTATTGTATGGTTTCTCAAGATCAAACATAAAATTATCTTTTGATTTAAAAGATTCGTATATAATTTTTTTTGTTTTATTATTTGGCTGCAACCCTGTCTCTAAATCAACCATAACTAGATTTATATTGTCTGGTACTTTAAAAGGTAATGCATCTTTTTTCTTTATGACATTCTCTACAAATTTTTTAAATATTGGTAAAGCTGCTTTTGCTCCTGTTTCATACTTACCTAAGCTTTTGGGTTCATCGAATCCTACATAAGTTCCTATAACTAATTTTGAAGAAAAGCCTAAAAACCATGCATCCATGTTTTTATTTGTTGTTCCTGTTTTTCCTGCTAAAGGTAATTTCAATTTATTCAATTTTCTTCCAGTTCCTCTAATTACCACACCTTCCATCATCGAAGTAATTTGATAAGCAGTTTCTGGGGTAATTATTTGCTTTCTATTATCTTGAATAAGTGGAATTTCGTCCTTTAGATATGAAATTTCTTCACATCCTATACATTTTCTTTTATCTGCATTAAAAATTGTTTTTCCTCTTCTGTCTTGAATTCTATCTATAAAAATAGGTACAACTTTTTTGCCACCATTTACAAAAGTGCAGTATGCATTTGTAAGCTGTATTAATGTTGTTTCTGCTGAGCCTAGTGATACTGATAATAACTCAGGGACATTTTCATATATTCCAAAATTTTTTGTAATTTCAGAAATTTCTTCAAATCCTACCTTTCTTGCTACTCTTACGGTCATTAGATTTCTAGATTTTTCTATACCAACTCTTAACGTAGATGGCCCATAAAACTTTTTTCCATAATTTTCTGGCTTCCATGTTTTTAAACCTTCGCCTTGATCCATAACAAATGGTGCATCTAAAACTAATGTTGAAGGTGTAAAACCATTTTCTAAAGCTGCAGCATAGACAAAAGGTTTAAATGCAGAACCTGGTTGTCTCTTAGCTTGTGTGGCTCTATTAAATTCACTTAATTTAAAACTAAAACCTCCTGCCATAGCCAAAACTCTTCCGGTAAAAGGATCCATTACTACTATTGCTCCATTAATTTTAGGTAATTGTTTTAAATTCCATCTATTTTCTTTTATTCTCTTGACATAAATTATGTCATTTAAATTTATAAATTCTTTAAAACTTTTTTTCCTTACCCACCCGGTGTTTTTGAAATCTATAAATCCTATTTCTTTATCTTCTAACTCAATTTTTATTATCAAGTCATCTACTTTTATTACTTTAGCTAATTTCCATTTTAAGCTTTTATCAGGAATTAATTTTTTAGTTTCTTCTTGCCAATTTAGATTTTTGAGATTTGTTATTGCTCCTCTCCATCCATGTCTTTTGTCGTATTCTTCTAGACCTTTTCTTAATGCGTTTAATGCTTCTATTTGATAATCAGACTTAAGTGGTGTTCTTATTGACAATCCACCTTTATAAAGATTGTCATAACCATAAGTTTTGCTAACTATTCTTCTAACCTCTTCTGAATAGAAATTTGCTTCTTCAAAGATTTTTATTTCTCTTTTCTTAGTAATTATTTTTTTATTTTTAAATTCTTCATATTCTTGTTTATTTATGTATGCATTTTCAAATAAATTATTAAGAACAATATCTCTTCTAAGTTTAGCTCTGTCAGGAAATCTACTTGGATTATATTTACTTGGTGCTTTCGGTAAAGCTGCTAAAAGCGCAGACTCTTCATAGCTTAATTCGTTAACTGCTTTATCAAAATATTCTAAACTTGCAGCAGCAATTCCATAAGTTCCTTGACCTAAATATATTTGATTTAAATATAATTCCATTATTCTTTCTTTTGAATAAGCTCTTTCTATTCTAAAAGCTAAAATAGCTTCTTTAATTTTTCTCTTTAACGAAACTTCATTTGTTAATAAAAAATTCTTTGCAACCTGTTGGGTAATAGTCGAGGCTCCCTCAAGCCTTTTTCCAGAGGTAATATTTTTAATATTTTTAAGAATAGCTCTTGTAATGCTTTTTGCATCAATCCCCGGGTGTGAGAAAAAGTTCTTGTCTTCAGCTGACAAAAAAGAAAAAATTACTTCCTTTGGAATAGATTCGTAGGGTATAAATAATCTTTTTTGCAGAGCATATTCTGCAATTAACTGCCCTTCTCCAGAATGCACCCTGCTTGATATTGGAGGTTTATATTCTGCTAAAATTTTGTAATCTGGTAAATCTGATGAAAAATACCAAAGAGTTGAAAAAACAAAAAACAAACCTAAAAAAATAATACCTACAATTATCTTTGTTCCTTTTTTTAAAAAAACTAACATTATTTTGAAGAAATGAATTAAATCTGGCTTTCTTAAGGCATTTCTAGGTTTAAGTGAAAATTGTTAGTAAAAATGCGTATATTTGTTGATGGATTTATTGTATAAGAACTTTATAACAAAATTCAAATTTATGAAAAAAAATATCATATTTAACAGGAAAAAAATTTCATGGAAAAAAATTTATACATCGATGCATCGCATCCAGATGAAACTAGGGTGGTTCTTAAGTCTAAAAGTCATATTGAAGAATATGAGTATGAAAACAAAAATAAACTTTATTTAAAAAATA
>MDSV01130622.1_pt1 | contig 20018 bp, 19 predicted proteins | sample 810851 | NCBI WGS metagenome assembly MDSV01 (sample SAMN05326640, study PRJNA326480) | marine metagenome | isolation source: seawater | place: Atlantic Ocean: North East | collected 2012 | reverse complement strand
GTTGTTCGAGTAGATTTAGTACGACGTAGTGGTGTGCTTTCTTCAGGATACAAAATTTGTGAGTGGGCAACAGTCGATTGGATGAAAAATAGGAGAGGAGAACAATGAGAACAACAAGATTAAGAGAACGAATAAAGAGATTTTTAGCTGAAAAGGGAGAAGCAAATACTACTGAAATTCTAGAACATGTAAATACAACCACTAGGCATGGGACTACACCTCAGCAACTAGGAAATGTATTATCCAAAGATAAGGATATTGAGAAGGTATCTACCACAAAGAGAGGAGGAGCCCTATCAGGCCGATACGATATATGCGTGTGGAGACTTCGAGACCAAGGTACTGGCGAACTCCACTAAGTCAAACTTCTAGCATTCTGTTTAGAGCCTTTATCGCATCGTAAGATGTTTGTTTATCGATAGCAATGATATTTCTCTCATCTCCATTAATTATCGATTCAAGTTGTTCTGCTAAGAATCTTGGATGAATCATGTACATTGTTGAACAAGGACAAACTGAATCATCTAAACAAAGAATTTCCTTATCTGGATATTTTGAATTCAGTCGTTGAACAAGATTAATTTCAGTGCCTACTCCGATAATGGATCCTGAAGGTGCTTCCTCACAATAACGTCGAATAAAATCTGTAGAACCATCTGCATCTGCTGCTTGTACGACTTTACGATCACACTCTGGATGAACTACAATCATAGCATCGGGATATAATTTCCTCAAATTTTCAATTTGGGAGACAGTAAATCGTTGATGGACAGAGCAATAACCATGCCATAGAACAAACCTAGCAGTAGAAATTTCACTATTGTCAGGGATTTCCCTAGGATCCCAAACGACCATATCTTCTGATTTGAACCCCATCTTGAATGCTGTATTTCTTCCTAGATGTTGATCCGGGAAGAATAGCACTTTACCTAATCCTCCTGCTCTCGATAGAGCCCATTCCAAAACTCCCTTTGCATTGGTAGATGTACAAACAATTCCCCCATGTCTTCCAACAAATGCTTTGAGTGCTGCAGAACTATTCATATAAGTCACAGGAACAAGAAAATTATCTTCTTGGTTTGCAATTTCATCGGGATTCTCTCTTAGTAACGGATCTTGTAAATCAAGCTCTTCAAGTAAAATGTGCCAACATTCCTCAACATCGGGCACATTGGCCATATCTGCCATTGAACAACCTGCTCTTGTTGTTGGCATTGAAACAATCTGTTGATCATTAGTAAGAATATCTGCACTCTCTGCCATAAAATGAACACCGCAGAAAACTATGTGTTCTGCGGTACTATCTGCAGCCATCCTAGATAACCTGAAAGAATCACCAGTTGCATCAGCATGTTCTACAATAGAGTCACGTTGGTAATGATGGCCTAAAATCATCACCCTATCTCCTAATTCTTGCTTCGCTTTTTGAATCCTCTCTCTATACTCATTATCGCTAACAGCATCATCGATCGAACATGAGGCGAGTGGTAGTCCAAGAGACATGGGCAAACAGCCCTCACGCCCGGTGCATTTGAATCCATCTTCCTCTCCGTGCAAACATGGATGGCACCTCTCCATGGGTTGAGGAAGTCGTACTCCATGATGGTGCAGAAGCTAGAACAATTAGCGGAAGGTGGTTTGGAACTGATGCTGTAATGAAAATTCGTCGTCCAAAGGGATATAGACATCCAAGCCTAGATCAATCGTTAACAAAACGACGATTATTCGCGGAAGCAAGAATTCTAATTCATCTTTCTAATTCTGAACTACCCATTCCTAATTTACTAGATTTTGATGAAAAAAATGCCACTATTGTAATGACTAGATTACCTGGAGTACCATTATTTGAGATTCTTAGAAGTTCAAATGATCCTGAGTTGGTCTCGTCGATAATGTATTCAAGTGGAAAATTAATCCGTAAAATACATTCTTTTGGGGTATCTCATGGAGATCTTACTACACATAATTTGCTCTTTGATAATTCTAATTTTATACAAATTATTGACTTTGGATTAGGCAGGTTATCTCCTGAAATCGAATCTCTGGGACAAGATCTTCAAGTCTTATCGGAATGTTTGTCAGCAAGTCATCCTAAACATTCTGATGCTATGAGATTCGTACTTAATGGCTACACAGATGGAGAAAAAAATGGAGTAAGAATTGAGGATGTTATTTCAAGATATCAAGAAATCCAAGGGAGAGTTAGATACCATGGATGAAAAAACTACCATTCTTTTTGTTACATCAAACTCAGGCAAGTTAAATGAGGCTAAATTAGCATTAAATCCATTTGGATTGAATATAGAATCATTTCATTTTAACGAAGAATTTCCAGAAATTGAAGAAATACAATCATCTGAACTTCGACATGTTGCTAAGGATAAATTAAGAAAGGCAGTTACAATTGTAAAAAATACATCGAATAAATTGGGAGTAATGGTAGAAGATGCTGGTTTTTTTATCGAAGAATTCGACGGTTTTCCTGGAGTATATTCATCATATATTCACAAGACATTAGGAATAGACGGAATAATAAAGACCTTATCAGGCATAAAAAATCGTGATGCTTGTTTCAAATGTGTGATAGGAATTCATCTTGATGGGGAAGAATTTTTCTTTGAAGGTGAATGTAAGGGACGAGTTTCAGAAATAGCTCTAGGAACAAACGGATTTGGATATGATCCTATTTTTATTCCAAATGAAGGAAACGGTAGAACGTTTGCTGAAATGAATAGCAAAGAAAAACAAAAATTTTCACATCGTGGAAAGGCCATAGAATCTCTAAGAGCATATTTACATGAGAGAAATCAATCGCCAACCTCAAACCAATGCAGCGGGTCGTAGGCAAAGGAGGAGACACAGTGGCGGGTTTCTCTAGACTAATGCTCTGGATGGTGCTCTTCATTGGCGGAGCAGGTTTCTTGACACTTAGAGGGAGCTTGTCAGAGAATGGAGAATTCGGAGCAGCAGGCGGACTTTTGATCCTCCTAGCATATCTAATGTTTACAGGAGGTGAACCAGCCCCTCCAGTAAAAAAGAGGAAAAAGACAACTTCAATTAACGCAGAAGAAGAAATTGAGGAAGAAGAAATTATTATTCCGGTAAGTAGAAAACGAGGAGTAGATGTAGTTACGCCAGTAGTTGAAGCTGTAGATAACGAAGATATTATCGAAGTTGAAGCCTTGGATGATGATATTGTCGAAGCAAAAGAATACGTTGTTGAGGTAGATGCTCAATCGATGTTAGAAACCGAGATAGATAGTGTGGTTTTAAGTCGAAGAGAATCTCAAAAAGAAATCCGTGAAGGAATTGAAAAGCGTAGAAGGAAGCAATTGGCCAAAATTAGAGGAGATACATTGAGATCTAGATATGATGCAGATTCTAGAGAAGAACTTCAGAAAATTCTTCAACAATCTAATGAAATTCAAGTTTATGATGAACCTGAAAATCCAACCCCTGGGCATCCATATGGAAGAGTATTGATTCGTATTGATGAAAATAAGATTCTACGACTTCGAGTACCATTAGATGTAGGATTAAGAGCTGCTGAAAGCGAGTCAGAACCTCTTCCTGATCTTGCAGGATTGCCTCCTCCTCCTTTGCCTGGAGTAATTGGCGACCTTCCACCTCCACCTTTACCTGGAGAAATTGGTGGACTTCCCCCCCCTCCAAATTCAGACCAATAAATTCTGAATTTTCATCAATGATGCTATGTATCGAACTCATGTCGAAGGCACATGGCCGAACGTCCTGATGTGGAAGAACTTACTATCGAAGAATGCTCAACTGAAAATGGAGTTATTATCACTGCAACAATAAACAGACCTGAGAAATTAAACGCATTAAACATAGATGTGAAAGAGGCAATCAAATCACTTTGTGCTTGGGCACAAGAATCTGACGAAGTTTTGGTAATAATTTTCCGTGGTGCATCTCCATTACCTCCTCCAGAAGGAAAACGACAGAAGCCTCATGCTTTTGTTGCTGGGGCTGATGTAAGTGAATTTGTTGGGAAAGATAGTATCGCCATTCGTCCAGAATTTGAAGAAAATGTTTGGGAAGCCGTTTGGAAATTAAGAAAGCCAACAATTGCTCTAATTGATGGATATGCATTAGGCGGTGGTAGTGAACTAGCTTTGTCATGCGATATTAGAATTGCAACAAACCGATCAATGTTTGGGACTCCAGAAATCAATCTAGGGCTAATCCCTGGAGGTGGTGGAACTCAACGATTAACTTGGCTTGTGGGATATGGAAAAGCAATGGAAATGGTGATGGGTGGAGAGATGATAGATGGAAAAGAAGCTTATCGAATTGGGCTAGTAAATCACCTGGTTGAGCCAGAGGAATTGATGAACAAAGGGATGGAAATTGCGAATAATCTTTCATCCAAATCCCCTTTAACAATTCAAATAGCCAAACAGGCAGTTCGTGGCGCATTAGATAATTCAATTTCAGATGGAATTCTATTAGAACACAATATGTTTGTCGATTTATTTGATACTAAAGATAAGGAAATAGGGGTAAATGCTTTCATGGAAAGAAGTAAACCAGAGTGGACAGGTGAGTAATTTTTTGGTAGAAAATCTAGTTGAAGCCAATGGATTAGCTAAGCGATTTGGTGACTTTGTAGCACTCCAGCCCCTTGATGTGAAAGTTCAACCTGGAGAATTCTTCGGAGTTTTTGGCCCAAATGGTGCGGGAAAATCGACCTTTATTCGTCTGTTAACGGGGCAATTAAGACCCAGTGCAGGATCTGCTAAAGTGTTAGGAATTAATGTAGAGAATCAACCAAGACTAGTTAAGGCAAATATTGGGATTGTTCCCGAATCTGAATCTCCACCTTCTTATCTGACTGCAGCAGAATTTCTAGAATTTGTAGCTCGTCTAAGAAAAATAGATGAAATCAATGAAAAAGTCAATTATTGGCTTGATTGGTTTGGAATGACAGACAAAAGTGGGACTTTGTGTAAAGATCTGTCGAAAGGTCAGCGGCAAAAAGTAATGCTTGCTTCTGCGTTTATCCATGAACCAAGATTATTATTTCTCGACGAACCATTTGTAAATTTAGATCCAATCTATCAACGAAAATGTCGTGAATTATTGCTAGATCATATTTCAAATGGTGGAACTATTTTTCTCTGTTCTCATATCCTTGAGATTGCGGAAAGGTTGTGCACCAGAGTAGCTGTTATTGATCATGGAAGAGTTCTTGCAGCAGGTAAATTAGATGATTTGAGAAATTCAAAAAATGAAACCTTAGAAGATATTTTCATTCGATTAGTTGGGAAATCTATCAATGAAATTGAAGCAGAAAACATTACTGAAGAGGAATGAGTTAGATGTCTGTGAAAAGGAATGAGCCAAATTTTGGTTCATCTTTCCCTATTACATTCAAAATGATGTTCAAAGAGGAATGGCGTCAAAATGTTGATTTTGCAAAAAGTAGACGAATCTTGATGTTTCCAGCATTATTAGCCGTTGTTTCTATGGCATTAACAATAGGACTAAGATTTCTTACTGGCGATGGAGTAATTGGGGCAAATGCTGAAGAAATTTCTCGAGAAACCTTTACTTTCGATGAATTACGAACAGGAATACATCTAATGGTTTTTCTTTTCTCTATGGGAATGGGGACCTTTGCATTCTTGGGTCGCTCAATTGTTTCTCAAAGAAGTGGTGGTAAAAATTTTCTTTTAGCATCCCCAGCAATGCAACCTATCGATTTACAAACAACATATCTTGCTTACTACCTCAAAGAAGTGAGTTTTTACATTGTATTAATTCTCACTCCAGTAACTATCGGAATGGCATTGGGAATTGCTTCACAATCACTTTTTGAAATCACAACACCTTTGTTATGGAAATCTCTACTACCATTTCTAATTTGTATTTCATTAACTTTAGCTCAAGGAATAGCAATTTCATTCTTCGGTTCAACATTGATGAGTAGAGGTGGACAATGGAATATTCTAGTGCCAGTTCTAGGAGCAGTAATCGGAGCGCTAATTTATCTTAGGTTCATTCCTATGGAAAATGCAATTGTTGGATTGTGGGCACACTCTGATGGATCAATTAATGCACTCATGTTGACGCCTTTTGCTTTTCTCTCATGTACTATTTTGGCATGGATTTCAGCAGGACTTCTTCCAGAAGATTTTGAAGTTAGAATCACTGGACGAGATGATCTATTTATCCCAGTATACGAGAAATTAGGGAAAATCGGATTAAAATCAGATAGTAGAATGAGAATCCTGATAGCAAAGGAAATCGTAGATGTATTGCGATCTGGTACTCTTCTGAAAATGCTAGGATCTTTTGCAGTACCTCTTCTTTTCTTACTACTGCTAGCATGGGGAGCAGATTTTGCTTCCTTTCCAATTCCTTTCAATTTACTTTCATATGCTCCATTCATAGGATTTTTTGGATTCAATTTCTATTCATGGTTGAATGCAATTGATGCACCCGATCATCTAAACACCATGCCAGTATCTGTTCCTGAATTGCTCAAAGCAAAAATTTGGACTTATTTTTTGCTGACTAGTTGGATTGGTGTTATCTTCATTTTACTTATGGCTTGGATGTTAGATCAATGGGATGATGCGATTTCTGCAATGGTAGTGATGCTTGCAAATTCAATTTACATTGTTTCCCTATCTGCTTGGCTCATGGGATTAAGACCCAACAAAGCAATCTTCGACAGTGGAATTATGGCTCGTTTCTGGATTGCAACATCTTTACCATTGATTGGACTATTCGTTCTATCCTTCACCAAAGGAGACACTACATTACTGGAAAATTGGAGTATGCAAGTTTCGAGTGGAGGTTTGAATGCTGAGGCTCAGGCAATAGAACTTGAACAAATGCAATCTACGAGTCTAACCGGGATATTGGGAATCTGTGCTATTCTTGTTTCTCTTTCTTTTCTATATCTTCGATTACTAAAACGTAAATGGGGAAGTTCACCATTTGAAAACTAACATCGGTTAATTCATGAGCAACAAAGGAACGCAGGAAACTATGTCGAAGGTACTGGTACTTACCGGACTACCAGGATCTGGTAAAAGTGTAGCTTCCGAAATTGCAAAAACGATGAATATTCCAATAATAATTATGGGAAATGTGATTCGAAGAGAAACTGCCGAAAGGGGTTTAGAACCTAATTCTAGAAACATAGGGATGGTAGCCATGGATCTAAGAGAAAAGTTCGGAGATGATGTGGTACTTCAAAGAATATGGCCAATAATTTCTGAGGAATTAAAACAAAATAATCTTGTTATCATCGATGGAATGAGGAGTATTGCAGAAAAAAATGCATTAGTACAATTGATGGGATTTGAACCAGAAATCTTAGCAATACTGGCTAATGAAGAAATTCGTAACTCTAGGCTCATTGAAAGAAAACGTTCGGATGATGTCGATATCATAATAACAAAAGATGATAAAATAACCAAAATAGAAATCAAAGAAGAAAAAAACCAAGCAATTTCAGAGCGAGATGCAAGAGAAAAAGGATGGGGAGTTGAGTCGTTATTAGAACAGGCGAATTATCAAATGCTAAATGAAGATAGTTTGGATTTATTCCGAATAAGTGTCAAAGCACTCTTAGAACGCCTAAACAACCCTGAATGAAGGCCAAAGGTTATCCCAATCCTCGTTCCTTTGGAACACGTACTGAGGTGGCACCATGGCACGACGAGGGCGGAAGAACCAAGGCCAAGGCCGAAAGAAGCAGCAACAAGCCCAATTCGAAGAAATGGACAAGTATCCCGTTTCTCCCCCTCATTCATTCGCTAGAATCGTTCGAGATTTGAGAACTTTGAACATCATTTACCAAGTAATTGAACCTCCTCTAAACAAGAAAGAAACTGATCAAAAAGATCAGATAATGGATATCTTTGTTCAGGCACTGAATGCTGACATAGAAGAAATAGATGCAGATCCTGTCGCCTATCTTCGTGCAGCTATGGATCAGATAATCAAGTCATATCGATTGAAAATTAGTAAAAAATCTAGATCTAAAATATTCTACTACATCCGTAGAGATCTGATTGGGTATGGCCGGATGGATGTGCTCATGAACGATTCAAATGTAGAAGATATTTCCCTTGATGGAACCAATGTTCCAATCTTTGCATATCATCGAAAGTTTGAATCTATTGAAACTACCATTGCTTGGCCTACAGATGATGAATTAGAAGCTTATGTGATCAAACTAGCGCAACGATGTGGAAAACATATTTCAGTAGCAGAGCCACTTCTAGATGCTACACTAATGGATGGGTCTAGAATTGTGATGAAATTGGGTAGAGAAGTTTCTACACGTGGTTCAGCATTTTGTATTAGAAGATTCAGAGAAGATCCATTCAGTCCGTGCGATATTGTTGCATTCCGAACTATGACTAGTCTAATGGTTGCTTACCTTTGGATCGCATTTCAACAAGGCGTTTCCATGCTATTCGTAGGAGGTACTGCTTCCGGAAAAACAACCACTTTGAATGCTATGTGTCTGTTTATTCCTTGGCAAATGAAAATTGTAAGTATCGAATCTACTCGAGAAGTCAATATCCCTCAACCAAATTGGATTCCGGGATTAACACGGCAAGGATTTGGAGGTGAATCTTCAGAAGGTGAAATCACTGAGTTCGAATTACTGAAGGCAGCTCTCAGAGAACGACCAGAATATATTATTGTAGGAGAAATTAGAGGATCAGAAGCATACGTGCTATTCCAAGCGATGGCTACTGGGCATTGTTCATATTCGACTGTTCACGCAGATTCAGTCGCATCATTAGTACATCGTCTTGAAAATAAGCCAATTGATATTCCTCGAGTTCTTCTTCCTGCTCTTGAAGCAGTAGCAATCCAGATTCAGACTAGGATTAACGGACGCCGAGTACGAAGGACAAAACAGATTGTTGAAATTGTGGGTGTAGATCCTCACAGTCAAGAAGTAATCACAAATGAGGTGTTTAAGTGGGATCCTTCCCGTGACGATTTCGATTTCAGCGGTAAATCCTATGTCTTAGAAAAAGTAATGGTGAAGATTAATTATTCCCAAGAAAAGATGCGAAATGAGTTACGAACAAGAAAGAGAATCCTAGATTGGATGGTTCTGAATGATATCCGAAAATCGGATCAAGTGGCTCAAATAATTACTGAGTATTATGTTCGACCTGACGAAATTCTTGCTCGCGTGGACGGCCTACGCTGACCTTTAGGAGGCAGAATATTGGCAAAGAAAAGAGATTTGAAGTCAAAGAAGCAGTATGACTTCGAAGGTATGATTCTAACTCCATGGCAGAAGATATCCAATACCCTTTTTGGAGGTATTTTTCGTGAGCGTGCGCGTAAGGACCTAGACCTAAAAAAACTTCTAGTTCAAGCAGATATTAGAGTAATGCCTGAAGTATACAAATCTACACAATTGATGAGTACTATAGCAGTAATTATTGGATGTGGTGCACTTATGGCACTCGTTTTCTTACCTGGAGCAGGACTAATTGCAATCTATGAATCAATTCAAGATCCTGCTACTGTAATGCCTTGTATGGATTGGGAGTTTTGGCATAAAGCAGATATCAATCCATCCCAACCTGGAAATGGATGCCCTCACTACACTACCCAAGTTTTCCCATTCTTATGGAAAGCTATTGTAGTGATTTTACTTGGTCTAATAGTTCCATATTCAGCAAACAAATATTTTGGCAATGAAGCAGAAAGAAAAAGATCTGCTCGAGCAGAAAGACTAGAGAAATATTTGCCTTATGCTTCATCTTATACAGCGGCAATGTCAGCTGCTAATGCTACACCAGTAAAGATTTTCAGATCTTTAGCCAAGAATGGAGAAATTTATGGAGATATTGCATATGATTCTTCTATGGTATATCGTGACATGACTCTGTTTGGTTATGATATTATTACAGCAGTGAAACTTGCTGTCGATAGAGCTGCTTCTGTATGGGTTACTGAATTCTTCCAAGGAATGGTGGGGACTCTTTCGTCTGGAGGTAATCTGAAGTTGTACTTCCTGAATAGGGCTGAACACTACATGAGAGAAAATAGAATCAGACTTACTGTATTCTTGGAAACACTCGCGATGTTTGCTGAAACATATATTGTAGTTGCAGTAGCAATGCCTCTGTTCCTTATTGTAATGTTAGTAATTATGTTCTGGGTATCAGGAGCTGGATCTCAAATTTCTGAAAATATGGTTTACGGAATTGTGATGGGATTGCTTCCAATGATTCATGTTGCATATTCTCTGTTTGTTTGGCTAATGTCTCAAGAAAACGAAATGTAAGGAGGTGGATATATGGCTAGAAAAAAGGGTAAGAAGAAAATCAAAGTTAGATTAGAACTACCTAAAGACGATAGTACAGAAACTAACTTCACAATAATTCTAGTTCTAGGAATGATGCTTGGAATGAGTTGTATGGGTTTCTGGATTACCAATGCGGATTTAGTTTTCAAACCAATGAATCAGATGCCCATGTTTCTAAATTTAGCATGTCCTGATTCATTTGATCCAAATGTTCCAGTTCCTCCAACATATGCAGATAATCAATCATGCTTTCTTACTCAAGAAAGTCCAACTATAGAAACATGGAGCGATGAATGGGATAAAGTAAGTTCACCTGGTGCTGCTGCTTTTTTTATAGTGCCGGGAATTGAGCAACAGAGGCTTGGAAATCAAAATCATCCGCCACAAACTGCCGATATTAGTTGTGCAGCAGAAGCAGATAATAGTGGGACTTTTACACTTTCAATTATCGAAAGAGCATTTGATTTGTCAACTACTACGATAGCAACTCAAGGTATGGTTTCTAACAGTGAAGAATGTGGTCTAAACAATGTTCCTGTACAAGCCAACAAACAGTACGAAATATGGGTCGAAATCCCGTCAGATCAACCTGCAATTAGAAATTTTGAATTCACAGTAAGTGTAGAATCATACGATGGGATTCCAGAAAATATGAACAATAAATCATTGTGGATTGGACCAAAAGTAGATCTTGGTCCTTTTGCTCTTCATCCAACAATTTTTGTAAATTTCTTTGGATTAGGATTACTGGTAATGGTTTTTCCAGCTGCATTGTACAGTGATGCTCAAGCAAGAAAAATCAAAGCAATTGAAGATAAATTTCCTGACTTCCTTAGAGACTTAGCAGAATATTGGAAGGGAGGACTTTCCATGGTCGTTTCAGTAAGAACACTTGCAAGGTCCGAATATGGGGCTTTGAATAATGATATTCAGAAAATGTCCGATCAATTATCATGGGGAATTCCATTCGGAGATGTGATGAAGATGTTTGCTAATAGAGTAAATACTCCTTTGGTACATAGGGCTGTGTCTCTAATTGATGAAGCAAACAAAGCAGGTGGTAAGATTTCAGATATCCTAGTAACAGCAGCAAATGATTCTAGAGAAATAAAATTCCTAGAAGGTGAACGTGTTCGAGCAATTGCATCATATATTTCAGTAATCTGGGTTTCATATCTTGTATTTATGGGTGTAATTGTAGTTCTTTCCAAAGTGTTCATCCCAGCTATTGCTAGTTCTAACAGTGGAGGAGAATCTGAAAGTATTGGAAACATGCAAATCAATGCTGTAGACCCACTGTTTTTCCTTGTAGTTTTCTTCTATGGTGTATCTGCCCAAGCGGTTGGTAATGGGGCAATGGCCGGATTAATGGCGACAGGACGCTTAGCAAACGGAATGAAACATTCAGGATATATGCTGATTCTTGCTCTTTTAGCATTCAACTTCGTTGCTTTCTCTCCTGAACTAATTGGAGTTCCTATGTCAGAAGGTCTAGTGCATTCTGTTGGAAGAATGGCTCCAGGGTGATATAATGGAGAAATCGGCAAAATCAACAAATGCCCAAGTCCATATGATAGAGATGATTACTCTATTCTGGCTGTTCTTTCTTTGTGCTGCATTTGTAATCCAATTACAGGTTCCAGATACGAATCCAATAGCCTCTGATGCAGCATTACTGGTTGCTGCAGAAGATGCTCACACTCTTGCTTCAGCAGAAGTAGACCAAAATGGAACGTTAATGATGAATTCTCATTTGGCAGCAGATGAACGAGTAGAAGCTTGTACTATTCTTCTGGAAAATTTACCTGAAACTGTAACTGGGAATTGTTGGTTAGCAGTTGATGCTGAACCAATGGAAAGAGAAGGAATCGGTGAAATCCCTCCAGGACAAAGTCTTACAGTAATGCATTTACATTCAATTGAAGGTCATCTTTGGACTGTAGGACTTCAGGTTTGGCATATTGGAAGTGGTGCTTAATGATTGAAAACAATCGTAATGATGAGGCACAAATGTTACTAGCAACTGGTGTAGTACTTCTTCTCGCCTTACTTTCTATGGCAATTTATGGTGTCAAAGTAGTAGGCATGGGTGAGCCATATGATTCATCTGATGATGCAGTTCTTCAGACTGCTGCAGAAGTTGATCAGGTTTGGGAAGTGACGATACAATCACGTATCACTAACTTAGCAGGACTAGGGACTGATTTTGAAATCTGTAATGATGCTGCAAAAAGTGTGCAAAATGATCTTGTTAGACATGGAGAACATAGAGGAGTTGAAGTAATTTTAGTTGGGTTAAATGTCTCAATTGAAGGAAGTCAGTGTCATGTATCAGCTGAAGCTGGAATTGCCGATAGAAATAGTAGAATGCTACTGATGTTAGATGCAACTATCGAATTACCATAGTTACTCTAAATTTTGACGGATTCGTAATAATGGATCGTCATGAAGAAGGGGGTCAATTCTCACCCATCCTGCTACTCTACCCCTTTCCATTATTGCTCGTTGAATTGCTCTAATTCTATCGAATGCCAAGAAATAACGTGATGGTCCTCTATATGTTGCCTCTTCTCGTTTCATGATAAATTCTCTATGTTGATTTTCAGCATCAGCAGTAGCAACTATTCCAATAGCTCTACCACCTGCTTCTCTCCAATCTCTTAACCAAGATGATTTAGGAATAATATGTACACCCTCAATTACTAAGTCTACGCCTTGAGCTCTAGCTCTATCTATTACGGCATCAACTCCTTTCTCTACTGCTTCTGATGCATCTAACCAATCGTTTACTGGATCTCCTGTTTCTCCTTTAGAATAAGAAGATCGATGTAAAGCGGCAGATTCGTTAATACTAATATTACATCTCAATACTTCTCTAATGGTATCTGTTGAAACACATCTGCTAAAATCAAGTTCATGTGCAACCATATGAGCTAAAGTCGATTTACCAGTCCCAGTAGCTCCAGCAATTATAGTCAAACGAGGTGCTCGATTAGTCTTCGATTCCTCTGTCATAATTTCACCATTTCTCTTTACAAATATTCAGATTAGATGATTAACAATATCGTCTACTGACTGTGTTTTGCCACAATAAGCGCATCGAAGTTCTAATGGATTTCTTGAATGAACTAGAATTCGATGTGGAAGAGGTTCTCTAGGATTATTCATTACACAATTAGAAAAAGAACAACGAGCTACGTTTGTTAATTCATCTCCGAGTACTACAGATCTCTTTTCAGCAACTCGATAATCTCGAATAATTGACACAGAAGCATTAGGAGCAATTATTGCTAATCTATCTAACTCTTCTTGAGTCAATTCACGATCTTCTACCTTCATTACATCTTTTCGATCTAACTTCTTACTTGGAACATTCATTGCCAATGAAATTGGAGTACTACGACTATCTAGTAACCCTAGCATTCCTAATACCTTCAACGAGGAACCCGCCGGTACGTGATCGATAATAGTTCCATTTTGGATAGCTGTTACTCGGCGCATGCCTTCTTCGCTCATTGGCTCACCTCCGGAACTGAAACTCCTAGTAAGCGACATAATAACGACATTCTGGCAACTACTCCATAGAATGCCTGTTCGAAATATTTCGCATGAACAGTTGAATCGACATCTGGGGAAATTTCGTCGACACGAGGCAATGGATGCATGATTATCATGTCTTTCTTAGCAGAACTCAAATCAGAACGGTTTAATTTGAATACTCCTGCAACTTTGTGATATTCATCTTCATCAGGGAAGCGTTCCTTCTGTATACGTGTCATGTAGATCACATCGATATTTTCAATAGATCCATGAAGATCTCCTGTTTCTTCAATTGAAATGCCTGTATTACGAAGATCTGAAATTATTTCTCGAGGCATAGTTAGAGAATTAGGAGAAATAAAGGTCAAAGAACACCCAAAACGAGCTAGTGCTTCCGACAAACTGTGAACTGTACGACCATATCGTAAATCACCAACTAATGCAACATTCAGTCCCTCAAGTGTTCCATGGCAAGAACGAATTGTGAAAAGATCTAGAAGTGTTTGAGTTGGATGATGTCCAGCACCATCTCCAGCATTAATTACAGGGATTTTAACTGCATTTGAGGAATAACGGGCTGCTCCTTGACGTGGATGACGAATCACAGCAATATCTGCATATCCATCCATCATTTGCATAGTATCATACAAGGTTTCGCCTTTAACTACTGAAGAATTAGCAACGTCACCTAAATTTAATACTGAACCTCCAAGTCTTTTCATTGCGGTTTCAAAAGACATTCTTGTCCTTGTAGAAGGTTCGAAGAAAAGGTTGGCTAAAACCTTGCCAGCAAGGATTGGTAAGTGGATTTCACCTCTTGCTATAGGTAGCATTCTTTCTGCATCATCAAGTATAGACAATATCTCTTCATTCGTCAGGTCATCCACAGTGATTAGGCCACTCATACTCGTCCCCTTCTACAGACTGGGAGAACTCCGACCATATTCCTTCCCGTTGAATTGACATCTATCTTCACACCACTCCGTCGGCTTGATGTGAGGGGACTAGGTCCCAGAACCATGCTGATTAGTAGGACGCCGGTCCGAGCATCCTTCTGTGGAGGGGGAACTGACCTTGCCGCATTCTATCAGAATCACCTTGATGGGGGTGCAGTAACTTCTCTTGCAATGGCTCGATATCTCTATGTCACCGTAAATCCAAGGTTTGATAATTCAATTAGAATTTCCTACTCATCGATGGAATTTGTAAATGATATCAATGAAATTCAGCATGAATTAGTTCGTGAAGCAATGAAATCTACAGGAGTTACACATGGTATTGAAATCACTACAATAGCAGATATTCCATCTAGAGGAACAGGTCTAGGATCATCTTCTGCAGTTACAATAGGTCTACTAAATGCATTGTCATCCCTTGCTGGAAATCCAATGTCGTCTGAAGAATTAGCTCAAGAAGCATGCAGAATAGAAATTGATGTTCTTGGTCAACCAATCGGAAAACAAGATCAATATGCAGCTGCAATTGGTGGAGTGAATACAATAGGATTCTTGCCTGATGGTTCTGTCAGTATAGATCCTCTTATTCTGTCAGATAATACAAAACAACGAATTGAGAATGAATTTTTACTAGTTTATACGGGACTAACTAGATCTGCAAATTCTGTTCTTTCAAAACAAAAAGAATTGACTGCAGATAGAATGGAAGAATTATCAACACTTAGGCTTCAAGCTTTCCAAGTTAGATCTGCTTTAGAAGGTGGTAGGCTTGATGAAGTTGGAAGATTACTTGAAGAATCATGGCAAATTAAACGAAAACTGGTTGATGGAATTACAGGAGAATTACTAGATAATCTACACGATCAATTGATTCACTCTGGAGCAACCGGTGCTAAATTACTCGGCGCAGGAGGAGGAGGTTTTTTCCTAGTTCATGGAGATAAGCAGATTAAAGAACGTCTAGAAAAATCTCTAGATTCAAAACATAAAATTCTACCTTTATTAATCGATAGTCACGGTTCAACAATAATTCATGATGATGGAAAAAGATGGGGGTGAGCCCATTCGTTTTCAAGCAATAATTATGATTTCTTTACTAATTCTAATGTCTACTCCAATCGGACAGGCTGAAGAGAATCAAGGAACCATATTAGATATTGAAATGGGGTATTGGGTCAATGAAAATTGGAATTCGCTCACTACGTCATTTGAATTTGAAATTAGATTGATTGATCCTTGGACAGGACAAGTAATTTATTATGAAATTACTAACGATACAAAAATAGAGATTGTATTAGAAGATTCGGAACCAATAAGACCCGAAATTAGATCAAAGGAAAATGGAATAATTGTTCAATTATTACCCACAATCAGCCCAAATTCTTCCGTGACTACATATATCAAAGCAAATATTTCTTCTGTATTCGAATTTAATGTAGATGAAATAGATTCTTGGAAATATAATGGAGAACAAACTATTGATTGGATTAATGGGACGGATTCATTAACACTTCCAGAGGGAAAGGGGTGGATAGAAACAACATACACAGATGATGATAATTCAATTTCTCATAATCTATTCTCTGTTAATTGTGAAATAAATGGAGATGCTGATTGTGGGTTAACAGATATGTGGCCCCCTTCAGAAGGATCTTTGCGTATAATGGCCCAAGATTCAGGTTGGAATGGAACAATATTGGTTCGTCATTCTCCAAGTGGTTGGGAAGATATGATTTCTGTCAACGGAAACTTAGATTATGATTTACCTAGAATAGAGAGTGGGAAATGGTATTTATGGCGATTAATCGATGATACTCCTGAATCACTCCCGTATTCATTTGATGATGGTCTTTTTGAATCATTAGATTCTTGGCTTTCAACTGACCCAAGTATTTCGATTTCTCTTGATTCAACGATGTTCCTAGATTTTGAAGAAGAAAGTCAAGAACATAATTTCGTAGAATATGCTGACTGGTCAGCAAGTATACGGCTTCCTTCACATATTGGTCATCCAATGTTTCCTTCCTCCAATCTTGGAATCATGTATCAAATTGACAAATTTATTGGGAATTGGGACGGAGCAGTAGATTCAGTTGAATCTAACTTGTTCTCAGATATTCTTAGTTCATTAGGATGGAAAGATGCAGAAAATACTGCATGTTGTTCCTTAAACGAAGAAGCGATGCTTGCAACTGAAACGATTTACCCTATTGGAGGACATATAGATCCGGCAACGGGAGAGGTTTTTGCAGATGGACTATCATGGGGATGGGATGAATCAGGAACATTAAGTGGAAATGTTTCAGATTCAAGTATTCAAACTTTGAAGATTCCATTTCGAGGACATATTAGAGATTCTGCAAACTTAACAATTGATTTACCAAATCAATGGGAATTAAGACATTCTCCCCAAGATGAGATTATTGTTTCTTCTGGAGAAAGTATTTTCATTAATCGTAGTGAATTGAGTGTGATAGGAGAAATCACCCTTAATTTAGAAGAAAATGATGTCCCTATTCCATCTATATCTAGTATTGGGGCATCGGAAAAGTATGTTATTCTTGATGGGAATCCAAGCTTAAGTTTGTCGTGTGAAGATTCGGTGCAAAAAAATACTGTTCAAAGATGGAAAATGACCGATAAAAGAGGATTGTCAATAGTTCAAGGTAAGTATCTTAATTTTTCAACAGATTCGGATATTTTTTCTGAAGGAGATGAAATTCAAATCATTGGAGAATGTGTAGACTCACATGGAGAAATAGGGGCTGAAGAAAGAAATCTAATTTTGGATGGAACTGCTCCTGTATGGGATATTATCATGCTTGAAGATCATCCTCAATATTGGGCACAAATCAATCATTCAATGACACCATTCGAAATATCAGTAAATGCAACAAGTACACTTATTTTTGACATTAAAACGTTTGATAATAATGGTGAATCCGTTTCAATAATTATGACATCAAATAGAAGCGACGGATGGATTCGAGAATCAGATGATAGGCTATTTTTCGCTGAATTTTGGCCTCAAACTGATGACATTAATGGCATGCATATGAGTACTGAAGAAAGACATCGAGAAAGAGAACCTGCAAAACGATGGGTACATGTCTCGATTTCTGATTCTGTAGGAAATTCAATAGAAAAGAATTGGTCATTCACAAGTTTAGATCTCGGATCTCCTGTTCCTAGACCTGGATTACTAGTTAATGGGGAAATTTTAGGAATTGAGAATCTTGCTAGTACCTCTTCATTTATTGAAATCGATTTGAACAACTCATTTGATGACTTGAATTCAATACACAATATATCTTGGACTGCTGAATTAAATGGATTCACTCTTTTTGAAAATCAAAGTTGGGGGGAAATTTCTCGTTTTTCGCTTCCAACACTTGACTTCGGGATACATGATTTAGTGGTTTCAGGAATAGATCAGTCAGGTAATATAGGACGCCATAGCATGATTATTGAGATTCATCCAACTACAGTACCAACTTTGTCTATTGAAGACATTATGGTGCCCACTGGAGTTTTGTCAGGACAACCTGGAGAAATTACTGTGATAATTTTCAATCATGGTGCAGAGTCTACGGATGCAGAAGTTTGTATCAAAAATGAATGTGAGACGATTGTTGTCGTCGGAGCAAGTTTAGAGGGAGTTGGAATTTCATCAGCAGTTTTGTCATTTGATTCTCTTCCTTCTGGATGGAGTACAGTATCTGTTCAATGGTTAGTAAATGATCAAACCTTTTCTATTGAGTCAACAACACCATCTATCGAGCCGGCATGGAGAGAAACTGCACGTTTTCTAATTAAGATAATTCTAATCGCGTATTGTCTTGGAACTCTGTTTGATAGACGGTTTGGGAACTCATAATTCCGTACGCTTCATGATGTTTGAGGATTTGATTAGATTTATGCAGACGGCGGGGGGCACTCAAGACTCTGTTGAAAAAGCACTAGAAAAATGGAAATCAAAAACTGACAGGTTGGGAATTTTCATCATTTTTGGATGCATCTTATTAGGAGCTTATTCTTCTTTCCCAGGATTACAAAATGGTTTGACTTCTGCGTCAATAGTACCTCTTCTATTCCTTGTAGGTTCTGCCTTAATAGTCTCAGAAATCATAGAAAATGGACCTGAACAAAGAACTAGAATTGCAACAATATCTGGATTAATTGGACCCATAGTAACTATCGCAGGAATAAATGCTATTACAATACAAGAGGGAGAAAATTTTCATCAATTAATTGGAGGAATAAGTTGGATTATTGCTGGAACTATTTTGTTCACTTGTAATGCATTCATATTTCAAGATGAAAATAATATTGGAGTAATTCGTTATAGGGCAATGACTAGATTAATGGGAATGGCAATCGCAACTGCTTGGATTATTTCTAATTCTTCAGAATCTCTCCTGATTTACTTTCTAATTCCTTTACTGATTGCTTCCTTCATTTTCTCTTTAGATTTGAGATTAGGTAAAAAAGAAAGAAAACAAAAAAAGGAATTTTCCAACAGATATGATGCATTGCAATTGAGAATTCTTGAGATTAGAGCTTCTGGGGCAGTGATTGATCAATCGGTATCTCTCATAAAAAGAGCAAACGAAGTTGGATGGACTGACTTTTCTGAAGGAATGAAATTATTAGACTCAGCAGAAGATGACATTGAACGAACACTGTCTCTTTCAAAAGATATTACAGATATAGAACACAATTCAGAAGAAAAAGTAATACTTTCAGAGGAAATTGCTCCTAGAACAGAACGCCCTAGAAAAGCAATGAATCAAGGAAAAAGAGAACTGGAATTAGGAAGTTTAAGAGAAGCAGAAAAACTATTCAGAATAGCAAAAATTAGGGCTCTAGATATTATTGAACATTGGAAAAATGCAGAAATTTCTATTCAGAATGCTCGAGAGGCGATTACAGGATTAATTGGCTCTGATTTAGAGAGAATGCAGGCATTAATGACTGCAGCAGAAGATGCAATGGATAATGAAAATCCCGGAGAGGCTCTGATCATTGCTGATGCAATTCCAGGACATGTTGAAAATTTAGGAGAAGCCATGAATGCAGCGATTTCTAAAGTCGAAGATGCAAAAGAAATGCTATCAAGAACCGATGGCCTAGATACAACAATTTGGGATGAAATGCTATCTAATGCAACTAAAGCAATTGATGAAGGAAATGGTTCC
>MDSV01185528.1_pt1 | contig 20020 bp, 17 predicted proteins | sample 810851 | NCBI WGS metagenome assembly MDSV01 (sample SAMN05326640, study PRJNA326480) | marine metagenome | isolation source: seawater | place: Atlantic Ocean: North East | collected 2012 | reverse complement strand
TTAGGGATAGTGCCACAGAAAATAAACCGCCTAATCGAGGCAAGGGTGAAAAGGTGTGGTAAGAGCACACCGGTTTTTTGGCAACAAAAAACGCATGGCAAACCCCACCGGGAGCAAGGCTAAATAGAGATGACAACACGTCAATTTTGGCGTAAAAAACAGTCTTTAGTTCGTCATCTGGGTTAGCTGCTTAAACTTAAGTGTGAGCTTAACGTTAGATAAATGACTTCTTAAATGACAGAACCCGGCTTATATACTATCTAGCAAACGCCAATTTTATCTAAAAAATGTTCTATGTTTGTATCACTTGAAGGCAAAAACTAATCTATTGACTACCGATTATAAAACCCATAATATCCCATGAAATCCCAATAAGGAGGATTTTTGGATAAAAAAATTATAAGGGAATTTAAATTTAATCACATATCTAGTGAGGTTCTCTTTGCGGTTGTTTTAAAAAATTATGTTTTTATCAAGTTACGAGAACAAAATAGACAAAAAGGGAAGGGTTTCAGTGCCAGCAGCATTTAGGTCATATTTAAGCTCTCTTGGTTACAATGGTTTTATTGCCTATCCCTCTTTTAATCATCAAGCATTAGAGGCTTTTGCACAAGACAGAATAGAAAAACTTTCAAACACAATCGACACACTCAACCCATTTGAGGAAAAACGTGATTATTTTGCTACCTCAGTTTTATCCGAGAGCACCAATTTGCAATTTGATAGCGAAGGAAGAGTTTTAATACCTAACAAACTTCTTGATCACGCAAAAATCAAAAATTCAATAATATTTGTTGGTTTAGGAAAAACATTTCAAATATGGGAACCAAAACTTTTCGATCGATTTAAAATTTCAGCAAGGAAAAAAGCTTTTAAAAATAGATCAAGTTTAAAGTGGGAAAATAAATCAAAAAAGGAGGAAGTATGACAATTAATGTTGGAGGAGGAGAATTAAAAAAACTTAAACCAAGAATTTTAGTTCTTGGAGTAGGTGGTGCTGGTGGTAACGCTATAAATGCTATGATCAATTCAGGTTTACAAGGTGTTGAATTTGTTGCGGTAAATACTGATGCTCAAGATTTAGAAATGAATAGAGCTGATGCAAAAATTCAAATTGGAATGAATTTAACTAAGGGACTCGGTGCAGGTGCTAAAAACGATATTGGTCAAGCTGCAGCCGATGAATCTTTAAATGAGATAGTAAGTTACATACAAGGTAGTAATATGATTTTTATAGCGGCCGGCATGGGTGGTGGTACAGGAACAGGAGCCTCACATGTGATTGCCAAAGCTGCAAAAGAATTAAACATTCTTACAGTCGGAGTAATCACATTACCATTTGATTATGAAGGACCAAAAAGAATGAGAAGAGCTCTTCAAGGTTGGGAACAATTAAAAAAACACTTAGACACATCAATTGTAGTTCCTAATCAGAATCTTTTTAAAATTGCAAATGAAGCAACTGGTTTTGAAGAGTCGTTTACTCTTTCAAATGATGTTTTAAAACATGGAGTTCAAAGTGTTACAGATCTAATGGTTAGACCCGGACTTATAAATTTAGATTTTGCCGATGTTGAAACTGTTATGAGCTCTATGGGGAAAGCTATGATGGGGACAGGTGAAGCTGAAGGAGAAAACAGAGCATTAGCAGCAACTGAGATGGCTCTTAACAATCCGTTAATTGATGATTATTCACTTAAAGGAGCAAAAGGGTTACTGGTGAATATTACTGGTGGTGACGATATTAAACTTTTTGAAGTTGACCAAGCTGTTAACAAAATTAGAGCCGAAGTCGATCCCGAAGCTGAACTAATTTTTGGAGCAATAAAAGATATAAATCTTAATGGTAAAATGAGAGTGTCGATAGTTGCTACGGCTTTGGATGGTTTAGCACAAGAACCAAAAACTGTTTTAAACATGGTAGGACGGATACAAAACAGAAATGTTGGTTATTCTGATAGTTTGTTTTCTAAAAATTCAACTGTTGAGAATAATGCTATAGGTTCAATTGAAGGAGCAACTGCATTAAAATTAGATGAAAGATTTGAAACTGAACGAAATGAAGAAAGCTCAAATGAGACAGAGAAAAATTCAATTGAACTTGAGAACAATAACGACCTAAATGATCCTTTAATAGCAGGTGTTTCAATGGAGAGTGCTTCGTACATAGAAAATAACGCTAAGTCAGAGGCAGAGGTTGTAAACGAAATTGTTCAAAAAGAAGTAAAAAACTATTCCACTGACGAACATACGCCTCAATTATTTTCTGAGAGTGAAGTGAATCTCGATCAATCAGAAGACGAAAAACTTGAAAAAGATAGCTCTTTTTCTCAAACAGAAGATCTTTTTGAACAAAATAGTACTGACGAGGATGAATTTGAAATACCTGCATTTTTAAGAAAACAAAAATTTTAATGCGAGTTTTAATTTCAAATGATTGCATCACAAACATCAACCGCAAATCAACATTTCCCGGTGATGTTGAAAGAGGTTGTAAAAATTTGTTCTCCTGAAAAAGGTGGTAATTTCATAGACTGCACTTTTGGTGGCGGGAGTTATTCAGAAGAACTTTTAAAATATCCAAAAACAAATATTATAGCACTGGATAGAGATTCTTTTGTTAAGACAAAAGCTGAAAAAATATCAAAAAATTTTCCTAAACGTTTTACTTTTTTTAATGAAAAATTTAGTAATCTTAATAATATTTTAGATAAAAATTTTAAAGCAGACGGAATTATATTTGATTTAGGACTATCAAATTTTCAAATAAAAGATTTAAAACGAGGTTTTTCTTTCAAATCCGAAAATGAAATAGACATGAACATGGGGCTAGGCAACACTTCAGGCGAAAAGGTACTAAACGAACTAAATGAAAAAAATTTAAAAGATATATTAAAAATATTTGGAGAAGAAAAGGAAGCTTCAAAAATAGTAAAAAATATTATTAAAGAAAGAAAAAATAAAAAAATTTTAAAAGTTTCAGAGTTAGTAAAAATTATTTCAAGTAGTAAAAAAAGAGATTTTAAAAAAAAAATAAATGTATGCACCAAAACTTTTCAAGCTTTGAGAATTTTTGTTAATAAAGAAATATCAGAATTAATAGGCGGTATCATATTGGCAACAAAATTTCTTAAAACGGGAGGCAAGATAATTGTAGTAAGTTTTCATTCAATAGAAGATAAAATTGTAAAGTATTATTTTAGCAGTTATTCAAAGAACCAAACAAAACCATCTAGATATTTACCTGATGCAAAAGTAAAAAATCAAATTTTTTTTGAAAATTATAAAAATTTAGTTTTGAGAGCTAACGAGTTTGAAGTAAAAGAAAACCCACCTTCACGCTCAGCAAAACTAAGATACGCAATAAGATCAAATTCAAATTTTATTTACCCAAAAGAATTAAAAAATAGGTTTAAAAAATATTTAGACCTTGAAAGATTAAATGATTAATAAAAAAATATTTATATCAATCATCATCTTTTCAATTTTTATGTTTGTTACATCTACTATAAAAAATCAAACAAGGTTAATAGAGAAAAATATTTCATCTTACAAGAAAAAAATTAGTAAAATGGAAAATGATTTTTACGAAACACAATTAGATTACTTTTATTTAACATCTCCTGAAGTTATATCAAAAAAAGTATCTGAATTTATAGATAGTGAATATGAAAGTATTAATTATTCAAGTATTTATTTTAGTTTGAATCAATTTTTAGACGAAAAAAATAAAACAACTAATTCCTACTTAAATGAAAAACAAAAAAAATAAAAAAAAATTTCTTAATAAAAACCAAAAAAGTTTTTATTTCCAAGATTACATTGAAACTAGTTTAAATCAAAAAAACTACTCTAAATCTCTTATTTCAGATGACCGAATTTATCTTATGTTTTTTGTTTTTTTCTGCTTGATATCTATTTTTTCAATCAAAATTATCTTTTTATCAATTCAAGATCCTAAATTATTAAATGAAAAAAGGGAGATACAGTACTTTTTACCTTTAAGAAGAGACATTGTTGATAGGAACGATGAGATACTATCTAGAAATATTAAAACATATCATGCTGCAATAAGACCAAGTTTAATAAAAGATAAAGATAAATTCTTAATAAATATAAAACTTCATTTCCCAAATATTTCACAAGAATTTTTGAAAAAAAAATTATCAGATAACAAATATTTTTATTTAAAAAAAAGATTAACTGCAAAAGAAAAAGATAAACTATATTTTCTTGGAGAAAAAGGAATAATATTCGAACCTTTTCAATCAAGAATTTATCCTCATTCAGAACTATATAGTCATATCTTGGGTCAAATCGATGATGATAATTATGGAATTTCTGGAATTGAAAATTTTTTTGATAGAGAATTAAAAGATATTAAAGAAATAAAAGAACCGTTAAGACTTACTTTAGACACTAATCTTCAGTTTCTTATTAAAAAAGAATTAGAAAGATCAATCGACGACTTTAAAGCAATTGGTGCTGCAAGTTTATTAATGGATATAAAAAATGGAGAGATTTTATCATTAGTTTCTTTGCCCGATTACAATATTAATATGCGAAGGGATATTAACAATCACCGATACTCTAATAAAATAACTAAGAGTGTATTTGAACTAGGGTCAGTTTTTAAAACTTTTACAATAGCATTAGCATTAGAAAAAAAAATTTTACTTCCAAACACTGTAATAAAAGATATTCCTAATAATATTACGTGTTCAAAATATAAAATTTCAGAGCATGAAAGGTTGCCTAAAGATTTATCCGTTAAAGATATTTTGGTGAGATCATCAAATATTGGAACTACAATTATTGCACAAAAAATTGGAAAAGAAAATTTTAAAGAATTTTTAAAAAAATTAGGATTACTTGAAAAACCTGAATTAGAATTGGAGGAAGTGGGAACGCCATTAGATTTCAATTGGGAAAATTGTAAACTTGAAACTGTTTCTTTTGGTCACGGCATTACAACTACTCCTTTGCAAGCAGCAACAGCTTATGCTGCAATATCTAATGGTGGATATCTAATAAAACCTACGCTGAAACTTGATACAAAAAAATCTTATTTGAAAGAAAAAGTTTTATCCGAAGAAACAAGTAAAGAAATGAACTTAATGTTAAGAGAGGTTGTAACAAGTGACAATGGAACAGCGAGCCTTGCTAATATTACAGGCTTTTTTGTGGGAGGAAAAACTGGAACTGCAAAAAAAAACAGACATGGACAATATTCAGATAAAAAAATTAATACATTTATATCTGTTTTTCCAATGTTTAAACCTCGTTATGTTTTATTGGTTCTTCTCGATGAGCCTAAACCAGCCCCTCACTTGATTTATAATTATCGAGGAAAAAAAATCTCAGTAAATAGGGATGAATCAGGGTGGAACTCGGTATACGTAGCTGGCAAAATTATAAAAAAAATTGGACCTATTTTAGCCATAAATAACAGTGAGTTTTACAGCAATCATGTTGTTAAAAAAACTAATTAAGACTGTTCCAAAAAATATCGGGAAAATTGATATAAGGGGTTTAGCTTTCGATAGTAGAAAAGTAAAAAAAGGCTACTTATTTTTTGCCACTAAAGGAACAAAAATTAACGGAGAGGCATTTATTAATGATGCAATAAGAAAAGGAGCTTCCGCTATAGTGTGTTCGGAAAAATATAAAACAAAAAAAAGTTCAAAACCAATAATTAAAGTCAAAGATGTAAGGAAATCATTAGCCTATTCTTGTAGTAAATTTTTTTACTTAAAACCTAAAAATATTATAGCAGTTACCGGAACAAATGGAAAAAGTTCTGTAGCAGAATTTTATCGCCAAATCCTCGTTTTAAATAATTTACCTGTTGCTTCAATAGGAACTCTAGGAGTAAGAAAAAAAAATAGTTATAAAACAACTCTATTAACAACTTTAGACGTCATTTCTCTACATAAAGAATTATACAATCTCAAGAAATCAAAAATTGACAATGTCATTATTGAAGCTTCAAGCCATGGTTTAAACCAAAGGCGTCTTGATGGGATAAAGTTTCAAGTAGGTATATTTACAAATATAAGTCAAGATCACATGGACTATCATAAAAACATGAAAAATTACTTTAAATCTAAGATGATTTTATTTTCAGAATTGCTAGAAAAAAATAAGCACGTTGTAACGGACAACTCAATCAAAGAGTTTAAAAAGATTAAAGACTTAACAAAAAAAAAGAAACTACGTCTACTTCTAATTGGTAGAAAAAATTCAGACATTACTATTACTAATCATAAAATTAAAGGAAGTCATCAAGAAATTTCATTAGTTCATAAAAATAAAAAATATAAATTTGACATTCCTCTAGTTGGCTATTTTCAAATCAAAAATCTTTTAATGTCGATTTTAGCATCTAAATTAACTGGCTTAAAATTAAATAAAATAATCTCTTGTATTAAAAAAATAAATAACGTTGAAGGAAGGCTTCAATTAGTTAGAGTTCTTCCAAATAAAACAAAAATTTTCATTGACTATGCACATACCCCAGATGCACTTGAGACGGCAATTAAATCTTTAAAAAAACAATATAATTCAAAAGTTACTTTGATTTTTGGTTGCGGTGGTGAAAGAGATAAAAAGAAAAGATCTATAATGGGTAAAATTGCTAAGAAGAACGCCTCTAAGATTTATATAACCGATGACAATCCTAGAAAAGAAAATGCCAAAAAAATTAGGAGCGAAATTATTAAATCATTAAAAAATTCAAATTATTTTGAAATAGGAGATAGAAATAAAGCAATTGCTAAAGCGATTAAACAGTCGGAACCGGAAGAAATAATTCTAATAGCTGGAAAAGGTCATGAATCTACACAAGACTATGGAAACAAAATACTACAAAGATCAGATAAAAAGACTGTTAAATCTACAAGAGTTAATAAAATTGTAAATAATTTCAATAAAATAGATAATTTTTATAATTCAAAAATACTTAACAAGTTAACAAATAAAAAAAAATTATCAAATTTTAAAGGCATTTCAATTGACTCAAAAAAAATAAGAAAAGGAAATATTTTCGTAGCTATAAAAGGAAAAAATAAAGATGGACACAGTTATGTCAACGAAGCTCTAGAGAAAGGAGCTAAATATAGCGTTATTTCAAAAAAAATGAAAAAAATTTCCAAAAAAAAAATAATTTATACAAGTAATACAAAAAGCTTTTTGAATACTTTTGCAAAACTAAAAAGAGAGGAGTCAAAAGCCAAAATTATTGCTGTTACTGGTAGCGCAGGAAAAACAACCCTAAAAACACTTTTAGGGGAAATCTTAAAAAATTTTGGTAAAACTTTTTACTCACCAAAATCATATAATAATCATTACGGAGTTCCTCTAAGCTTATCAAATTTAGAAAATAGCCATAAATTTGGGGTTTTTGAGATAGGGATGAGCAAACCTGGAGAAATATTTAAACTATCAAAACTTGTAAAACCAGAGATAGGAATAATTACCAATGTTGGAGAGGCACATATTGAGAATTTTAGTAATATTAGTGGAATAGCAAAAGCGAAAGGAGAAATAATTCAAAATATCACAGTTGGTGGTACTATCATTTTAAATCGTGATTGTAGATTTTTTCATTATTTCAAAAAACTTGCTGATAGAAAAAAAATCCAAATTTTATCTTTTGGAATATCGAAAAAATCAGACATTTCTTTATATAAAGTAATAAGAAGAAAAAATGAAAATATATTAAAAATTTTTATTTTTAATAAGATAATTACTTTATATATAAGAAATTTAAATAATGTAAATATTGAAAATATATTATGTTCTTTAGCGGTAATAAAAATACTAGGCTTGAATTTAGAAAAAATTAAAATATTTTATAAAAATTTAGAATCTATAGAGGGTAGAGGAAAAATTCATAATATCAAAAGATATAAGACAAATTTCAAATTAATTGACGAAAGCTACAATGCTAATCCTCTCTCAGCAAAAAAAGCAATTATTAATTTTTCAAAAATTAAAAAAAATAATTTTAAAAAATATATACTTCTTGGTGATATGCTTGAACTTGGTAGAAAATCTAATCTTTTCCATAAAAATTTGTCTAAAGTTATAAATAATACCGATATAGATAAAATCTTTATATATGGGGATAAAATTTTTACTACTTATAAACATACTAACGAAAAAAAAAGAGGTAATATATTACAAAACAGAGGAGATTTTGACGAAGTGTTTTCGAATTTAATAAAAAAAAATGACCATTTAATGATAAAAGGATCTAACGCAACAGGTTTAAATAAGTTATCAAAAAATATAATAAAAGGATTAAGAAATGTTGTATAGTTTACTAGTTTCACTTATTGAAAATTTTTCTGTTTTCAATGTTTTTAAATATATTACTTTTAGAACAGGGCTGTCAGTAATTACCTCTTTGTTGATTGTTTTTCTAATTGGCGGTCCTTTTATAGAAACTTTTTCAAAAAATAAGATTTCGGGTCCTATAAGACAGGATGGACCTATAGATCATATTATAAAAAAATCAGGCACGCCAACAATGGGTGGTTTGATAATTATTATTGGAATGATTTCAAGTACTTTATTATGGGCAGATCTAACAAATATTTTTATTTGGGTTCTTGTATTTGTTTCTTTGAGTTTAGGTTTGTTGGGTTTTGTTGATGATTTACTGAAGATTAAAAATGAAAACTCTAGGGGATTAAATTCGAAGTTAAAGTTTATTGGTCAATTGATAATTGGCATAATTGCCCTCTACATTTTAATTAATTATTCAGATCATCAATATTTATATAATTTGTACTTTCCTTTCTTTAAAAATCTAGTTTTACAAATGGGTTTATTTTTTATTCCTTTTGCACTTTTTGTAATAATTGGATCTTCAAACGCAGTAAACCTTACTGACGGTCTTGACGGATTGGCTACAGTGCCTGTTATGCTAGTGGCTTTGTCATTTACTTTAATTAGTTATGTTGTTGGAAATACAATTTTTGCCGAGTACTTGAAAATACAATACATTCCTAATGTTGGAGAAATATCAATATTTTGTGGCTCTATAGTTGGATCCTGCTTGGGTTTCCTTTGGTACAACGCACCACCAGCCAAAATTTTTATGGGTGACACAGGATCTTTATCTTTAGGAGGATCATTAGCTGCAGTTGCTATTATGGTAAAACACGAAATTGTTTTAGCAATTATTGGTGGCCTATTTGTACTTGAAACTGTTTCAGTAATAATTCAAGTAATATCTTTCAAATTAACTGGGAAAAGAGTTTTTATGATGGCTCCAATTCACCATCACTTTGAAAAAAAAGGGTGGGCTGAGTCAACAATAGTTATAAGATTTTGGATTATTGCCATTATTTTGGCATTAATTGGACTAGCAACCCTGAAATTAAGATAAAAGATGGAATCGAAAATTTTGAATTTTTCTAATAAGACTTTCTGTGTTTATGGTTTAGGAACAACTGGAACATCATTACTAAGATGGTTTAAAAAGAATAACTTAAAAAATTTCGAGGCTTGGGACGACAATGAGGCTCTGATGCCTTTTAAAAAAAGAAAAGATGTTAAAAATTCTTTTTTAAAAAAGCTCGACTCATCAGATTTTATTTTGATAAGTCCTGGAATAAATTTTAAAAAAACAAAACTGAAAAGACACCTGATAAGAAACAAACATAAAATTATTACAGATTTAGACCTTTTTTATCTTTTAAATCCCAAAGTAAACTCAATTATAATAACTGGTACCAATGGAAAATCTACAACATGTAAAATACTAGAGCATGTGTTCAAAAAAAATAAAATTAATGTTGAACTGGGTGGAAATATTGGAAGACCAGTTTTAAATTTAAGTTTAAGAAAAGATCCTGTTGTCATCATCGAAGCTTCGTCTTTTCAACTATTTTATTCTAAATTCATAAAACCTAAATATGCTGCAATAATAAATTTAACAAAAGATCATTTAGAATGGCATGGCACAATGTCAAATTATATCAATTCAAAGTTAAAAATATTTTCAAGTCAAAAAAAAAATAATTATTCTTTTTTAAATAGTAAATTTCTTATAAAAAAATTTAAAAGGAAAAAATTTAAAGGAAAATTGAATATTGTTAACTTTAAAAACTATAAAAAAATAAAAAATAAAATTCAAAATAATTACCTAAATTTAGAAATTAATAATGAGAATATGAGTTTTGTTTATACTATTTGCAAAAAATTTAAAATTAATGATCAATCTTTTACAAAAGCTCTTAAATCTTTTAAAGGTTTACCCCACCGACATGAAATTTTTCTTAAACGAGAAAATAAAATATTTATAAATGATTCGAAAGCAACAAGTTTTGAAGCGAGTAAATATGCACTTAAGAATAATAAAAATATTTATTGGATTCTAGGAGGGTTACCAAAAGTCAAAGATAAGTTTAAACTAGAGGCAGTAAAAAAAAATATCACAAAAGCTTTTATTATTGGAAAGCACATGAAAGTTTTTGAGAAATTTTTAATTGGTAAAGTTGCTTATAAATTAAGTAAAAATCTAAAAAATGCTTTGAGTTTAATATTTAAAGAAATCCAAAAAAATAAAAAGAAAAAAATTACAGTTTTATTTAGTCCAGCTAGTGCATCTTTTGATCAATTCAAAAATTTTGAAGATCGTGGTTTGAAATTTAAAAACCTTGTTAAATCACATGAAAACAAATATTCTTAAAAATAAATTTAATGATTACTGGCGAGACATCGATAAAAATATTTTATTAAGTTTTATAATTCTTTTTTTACTAGGACTTTTTTTCTCTTTTGCCTCAACTTCTTCATTAGCTGGTGAGAGATTTGAAAAAGATTATTATTTCTTTTTTACTAAACATCTCGTATTTGTAATTTTTTCACTGTTTATAATGTTTTTTATATCAGCATTAGATTTAAATTTTTTGAATAAGTTTGTGTTACCGGCCTTTATTATATTGTATTTTTGCCTAATTTTAGTTCATCTAATAGGTATAGAAGTCAAAGGATCTAAGCGATGGTTAAATCTTTACTTATTTAGATTTCAACCAATTGAATTTATGAAACCATTTTTTATATTAATTACTGCAAAAATTTTAACTAGTGAGAACTTTAAATCACTGAAAGTTTCATACTTTTTGAGTTTTTTAGTTTTATTATCTATTTTAATTTTACTGGTTAATCAGCCTGATATAGGACAGTCCGTTCTTCTTTTTGCTTGTTGGATGGCTATAATTTTTATTTCAGGAGTTAACATTTTTTATATTTTAAGCTTTTTTGCTGCGTCTATTTTATCTTTAACAGCGCTACTAATTACTTTTCCAGATAAGTTTGGATACATAACAAATAGATTAACTTCATTTCTAGATCCATCTAAAGGAGACAGTTTTCAATCTCAAAGAGCTTTAGACGCTATAAGACAAGGCGGCCTTAAAGGACAAGGGATGGGCGAAGGAATTTTAAAAGATAACGTTCCCGAGGCACATACAGATTATATCATAGCTGTTATCACAGAGGAATTTGGGTCAATTATTTCAATATTTCTTATTTTTATTTTTTTATACATATCTTTGAGAATAATAAAAAAAACTATTTCTGAACTAGATAAAAATCTTAGAGTAGCTTTATGTGGTTTAGCTTCTCTTTTGATTTTTCAAGCTTTCATTCATATAGGTGTGAATACAAGCTTACTACCAACAACTGGAATGACACTTCCATTTTTGAGTTATGGAGGATCATCATTATTTGGCAGTTCAATTTTAGCTGGTTTAATTTTAAATTACACAAAAAATAGGGTAATACATGAGTGATTTAAATAAAAAAAAAATTTTAATTTCAACAGGTGGTACAGGGGGGCACGTTTTTCCAGCTCTAAGTCTAGGTAAATTTCTATCAAACAATGATTTTTTAGTCACGATTACTACTGATAAAAGAGGATATAAATTTTTAAATAATTTTAAACAAATCGAAATCAAAATAATTAATTCATCTCCTATTTCTTTTTCAGGTCCAATAAAATTTTTTTTGGTATTAATAAAAATGTTTTTAGCATTTTTTCATTCAATTTTTTTTTTAATAAAACTAAAACCAAAAATCATTTTTGGTATGGGGGGCTATGCTTCATTTCCTGTTTGTTTAGCAGCATGGTTATTAAAAATTCCGTTTGTTATTTATGAGAGCAATCTAGTATTAGGGAAGGCAAATAAATATTTATTACCTCTATCAAAAAAAATTCTTGTTTCATATAGTCAATTAAAAGGTATTAAAAACAAATATACAAAAAAGGCTGTGGAGATAGGAAGTATTATAAATGATGAGATATTTAAATTTAGAAAGAATTACGAATTTAAAAATAAAAATAATATTAAAATTTTAGTTTTAGGAGGTAGTCAAGCTGCAAAATCTTTTGGTGAAAAATTACCTCAAATTTTCGAAGAATGTAAAAAATTTAATATTAAATTAAAAATTTATCAACAATGTCTGCCTAACCAAAATTTCATTTTAGAAAAAAAATATAAGTCTTTGGGAATTGAATTTGAACTTTTTAATTTTAGCAAAGATTTATTAAAATATTTTTCACAAGTGCATTTTGTTATTACGAGATCTGGTTCATCAATTACTGCTGAATTGGTTAATTGTCGAATTCCTTTTATAGCAATTCCTTTCCCTTTTGCAGCCGAGAATCATCAATTTAAAAACGCTCAGTACTTTGAAAAAAAGGGTTTTGGATTTTTAGTTGAAGAAAAAGATATAGATACAAAACTATTCCCATTGATAAAAATGATTTACAAAGATATGAATTTGTTATCAATCATGAGTGAAAAACAAAAACAACATACAGATAAAGATGTTTATAAAAAAATTAATGATCAAATTTTAGAAATTATTAAATGAAAAAAATAAATATTGGAAAAAAAGAAGTAATTCATTTTATTGGAATTGGTGGAATTGGAATGAGCGGGTTAGCTCAAATTATGAAAATTATGGGTTTTAAGGTTCAAGGAAGTGATTTAGGTCGAAATAAAAATATAGAAAATTGTAAAAAAATTGGAATTAAAATTTTTTTAGGACACAAAAGGTCAAATATCTCTGACTCTACAATAATCGTTAAATCTTCAGCAATAAAAAATAATAACCCAGAACTTAAAGACGCAAGAAAAAAAAAACTACCGATTTTTGAACGCGCAGAAATGTTGTCTAATATAGTTTCTTTTAAAAAAAATATCATTGTTACTGGTTCACACGGTAAAACAACAACTACATCTTTAATAGCAAAAATTTTATTACAAGCAAAATTAGATCCTACCATAATCAATGGTGGAGTTATTAATTCAATAAAAAATAATGCGAAACTGGGTCGAGGAGAATGGTCAGTGTTAGAAGCAGATGAGTCCGATGGTAGTTTTCTTAAATTACCTATTAATTATTCAGTGGTGACAAATATAGACAATGAACACCTCGATTTTTATAATAATTTTCAAAATTTAAAAAAGGCTTTTATAAAATTTATAAACAAAACTCCCCCAATAGGAAAATCAATAGTTAACTGTGATGATAATGTTTTAAGAAAAATTTTAACTATGTCCAAAACTAAAAATTTTTTAACTTACGGATTTAGAAATAACTCAAATTATCAAATAACTAATTCTAAGTATAATCTAAATAGCTCTCATTTTGATTTAAGAATTAAATTACACGGATCTAAAGTTTCAACAATAAGAAACATAATAATTAATCTGATTGGAAAGCATAATGTTTTAAATGCAGCAGCATCAGTAGCTATCTGCATGAATCTTGGAATAAAAATTAATGTTATCAAGCAAGCGTTAAAAAATTTTTCAGGGGTTCAAAGAAGATTAACAAAAATATTTATAAAAAAAGATATTGAGTTTTACGATGATTACGCGCATCATCCAACTGAAATAAAAGCAGTTCTTGAAGGTTTAAGAAATGTTTACGAGAATAGGAAAATAATCTCCATTTTCCAACCTCATAGATATTCTAGATTAAAAAGTTTAAAAAACCAATTTGCCTCGTGTTTTAAATTTTCAAGTGTAGTTCTTTTATGTCCTATCTACCCGGCGGGTGAAAAAAGAGATTTGTCGTATAATCAATTAAACTTTGGAAAACTAATTTCAAAAAACTCTAAAGTACAAGTTATTATTATAAAAAATGAGAGGGAAATTGAAAAATTTTTAAAAAAAAATCTTATCAATAATGAAATTGTTGTAGGGATGGGAGCCGGTTCGATTTCAAAATGGATGAGAGATTTAAAAGATAAGTTATGAATTTAAATTATCAAGATTTAAAAAATAGATTTGGAGAGTCAATTCATAAAGATGAAAAACTTTCAAAGTATAATTGGTTTAACCTTGGCGGTAATGCGGAATTATTTTTTAAACCGAAAAGCTTAGAAGAATTAAAATCTTTTATAAAATATTTAAAAAAATTTAATATAAAAATAAATATTATAGGTGCTGGGTCGAACTTATTAATTAGAGACGGAGGTATTAAAGAGGTTACAATCAAACTAGGTTCAAAATTTTCATATTTAAATTTAATTGATGAGAATACGATTGAAGTAGGAGCAGCAACATTGGATAGAAAAATAGCTGATTTTGCTCTTCAAAATTCATTAAGTGGTTTAGAATTTTTATCTTGTATTCCGGGGACAATCGGTGGAGGAGTTATAATGAACAGCGGTTGTTATGGTTATGATATTTCCAAAATAGTGAAATCAGTAAAATTCATAGATAAAGATGGTGAAATTAGAGAGATGCCTAGTAGTGGAATAAAATTTTTCTATAGAGGATCAAGTTTTAATCCAGAATTAATAATAGTAAGTGTGCAACTCATAGGAAAAAAAAACAAACAAACTGATATTGAAAAAAAACAACTTGAATTCATAGAAAGGAAAAAAATTAGCCAACCTAGTCAAATTAAAACATGTGGAAGTACCTTTAAAAATCCAACTGAAAAAAAAGCTTGGAAATTAATTAAAGATACAGGATGCCATATAATGACAGTAGGAAAAGCAAAAATTTCAGAAAAACATTGTAATTTTTTCATAAATGAAGGTGGTGCAAAATCTAGTGAAATTGAAGAACTTATAAATAAGGTTAAAAAAAAAGTTTTTGAGAAAACAGGAATAGATCTCGAATTAGAAATTAAGATTATTGGTCAAAAATAATTATTATGAAAAAAAAAAAAGTTTTGGTAGTTTACGGAGGAACTTCAAAAGAACGCGAAGTAAGTCTGAATTCTGGAAAAGCATGTTACAAAGCAATTAAAAAATTAGGATACAAAGTATCTTATTTTGATCCGGCTAAAAAATTATTAAACGAAATAGATAAATCAAAAATTGATTTAATTTTTAATTCTCTTCATGGAAAAGACGGAGAAGATGGTAATGCACAAAGTTTTTTTGAGTATTTAAAAATTCCATATACTCACTCTGGGGTTATCTCATCTATGAACGCAATGGATAAAATAATTTCAAAAAATATTTTCAAAAAAATGAAAATTTTAACACCAAATTTTTTTTATTTAGATAAAGAAAAATTCAAAAAAATAAACTTAAAAAAAATGATCAATAAGACTAAAATAAGTTTTCCTATTGTAGTCAAACCATCAAATGAGGGTTCAAGTATAGGAGTTATTATATGTAAGAATTTAGAAATATTAAAAAAAACATCAAAAAAACTTTTTAGAAATTATGAAAAATTAATTTTTGAAAAATATATTCCGGGTCAAGAAGTTCAAGTTGCAGTGATGAACGGAAAGGCACTCGGAGCAATTGAACTTAAACCAAAAAGAAAATTTTACGATTACAAAGCAAAGTACCAAAAATCTGCCAAAACAATTCATATAATGCCAGCAAATATTCCAAAAAAAAAATATCTTGAAGCGTTAAAAATTAGTGAAAAAACTCACAGGGCTTTAAAATGTAGAGGAGTTACTCGAAGTGACTTTAAATTTTTTAAAAAAAAATTATTTCTTTTGGAAATTAATACCCAACCAGGTATGACGGATTTGTCATTAGTCCCAGAGATAGCTAAGTATAAGGGAATTTCATTTAAAGAATTAGTAAAAAGAATACTGCTTGATGCTGGCTTGAATAAATGATCAGATCAAAAAAATTAATTATTTTACTTTTATTTTTTATTTTATTTTCAACTTATTCGCCTAATTACAAATCAAATAACAAAAGTATCATTTTTGGTTTAGAAACAATAAAGTTAGAAGGTCTAAGAATTTTAAATAAAAAAGATTTAGAAATTAAACTAGGACCGTTAAAAGGAAGAAGTTTATTTCGTATAGATCAAAAAATGATTCAATCAAAACTCAAAGAATTTGATTTTATTTCAAGCTTTACTGTAAGGAAAATTTACCCAAAAACACTTAAGATTAAAATCACCGAAAAAAAACCAATTGCTATATATATAGATAAAAAAGATAAATTTTATGTAACTATCAATGATAATTTTATAAATTTTGTAGAAATAAACGAATATAAGAATTTACCTACTATTTTTGGAAAAGAGATAAAGTTAGATAATTTTTTTAAAAAGCTTGAAAATATAAATTTTCCTGCAGAAAAAATTAAATCTTTTCATTATTTTGAAATCGGAAGGTGGGATTTAATACTTAAAAATGGAAGAGTTATCAAATTACCTACTGATGATTTTATAGATAAATTAGAAAACTTTATGTCTATTTCTGATAATGAAAGATTTGAAAGATATAAGATATTTGATTATAGAATAAAAGATCAGTTAATTTTAAATTAACATGGAAATTGAAAAACCTTATCTATTCACAGAGATTAATGACAATTTTTTTAATTTTTTAGTTGTAGAATATAACGAAGAATTAGACTTTAAAATAATTTATTCTAAATCTGTTAAATCTGAGGGTGTTTCACTTGGAAAAATTTTTAATTTAGAAACTTGTTTTGAAATAATCCAAAAAAATATTAATCAAATTGAAAAAGAAGTAAATTTTATTTTCAATAAAGTTACAGTAATATCAGATATTTTTAATCTTGAATGTCTTAATATTTCAAGTGGAAAAAAGCTAAATGGAGCTCAAGTTACCGAAGATGATATATCATATATATTAAATAATATTAAAAAACTTGTTGTTGACAACGAACCAAATAAGTCAATTTTACACTTATTTAATTCAAACTTTGTAATTGATGATGTTATCTCAAAAAAAATACCAATAGGTTTATTTGGAGAATTTTACAATCAACATCTTACATTTTATTTGTTATCTAAAACTGATCTTAAAAACTTTAAATCAATTTTTAATAGATGCAAAATTAATATTGAAAGAATATTTTTAAAAAACTTTGTTGAAGGTATTAATTTAATAAATAAAGAGAAAATTAATAGCAAATTTGCTCTAATAAATATCTACGGAAAAAAATCAAATATTTCTTTTTTTGATAATCTTTCACCAATTTATTCTGAAAATTTTAAGTTTGGTAGTGATATTATTATTCAAGATATTTCAAAAATCTGCTCATTTAGCTTCAATACAGCAAAAAAAATTATTTTTGAGAATAATTTTGATCAAATAGATAAAAACTTAAATAAAAAATATCTTCCCGAGAAATATTTTGATGAAACAAAATTCAGAAAAATTAGTTTTTCTCATATAAAAAATATTATTGACGCTAGAATAGAAGAAATTACAGACTTAATTTATGAAAATAATATAAATCTCAAAGAAATAAAAAACAAAAATGATTTAGTTTATATTTATTTTCAAGACGAAGGCATTTTCAAAAATTTGGCATTAAGTTTCAAAAAAAATTTTTCAAATTTAGAAAATTTCAAAAGTTTTAAACAAACAAAAGACGAGCTAATGAATGCTTGCATATCCTCTGCCGAATTGCTTGGAAAAGGGTGGGAGAAGGAAGCAATACCAATTACACAATCAAAAAAGTCAATAATTTCAAGAATTTTCTCAAGTTTTTTTCAATAAAATTAAATTATTAGCTTTGTATTTTTTTGAAACATTAGTTGTTTTCTTTAAACAAGAACTATTTTGTATAAATTTTTTGTGCAAAAAAATTTTCAAAAAACCTTAAACGACAAAGTCGAACTTAGCGGTATCGGGTTACATAATGGTATCAAAGTAAATCTTCGTCTTTTACCTGCGCCAGAAGATCATGGTATTGTTTTTAAAAGAATAGATATAGATAGTAACAAAATTGAAGCAAACTACCAAAATGTTAGTGCACCAGTTCTTTGTACAAAAATTAAAAACAAAGAAGGAGCAACCGTTTCAACAGTTGAGCATTTAATGGCAGCTTTCTACGGTGAAGAAATAGACAATGTTTTAGTAGAAATCGATGCACCCGAAATTCCAATTATGGACGGTTCTGCAAATGAATTTGTCGAGGCGATAAGATCTGTGGGAACGAAAAAACAAGATACCTTAAAAAAATTTATTAAAGTTTTAAAAAAAGTGGAATTTAAAGATGGAGAAAAGTTCATTTCAATCGAACCTTTGGAAAGAGATTTGGTTATAGATTTTGAAATTGTCTATAAAAATCCATTGATAAGAACAAGACGAAAAGAATTTAAACTTAGTACTGGTGATATCAATACTATTTATAATTCTAGGACGTTTTGTTTGTATGAAGATATTGATTATATAAAAAGTCAGGGATTAGCAAAGGGAGGTTCCCTAGATAACGCTATAGTTGTTAAAGGTAATAGAATTTTAAATGAGGATGGCCTAAGATCAAGACATGAATTTGTAGACCATAAAATATTAGATTGTTTAGGTGATCTTATGCTATCAGGTTGCAGAATTTTTGGTCATATAAAATGTTCTCAAGGAGGGCATCAACTTACAAATAATTTTCTAAGAAAATTTTTATCAGATAAATCTAACTGGGAATTTCAAAAGTTAAATCAAGACAATAAAGGAAATGAGTATTTAAGGCCAGCAGTTGCTAACGCTTAACACAATCTAAAATTTACCTGACAGCTTTTATTTGATATGACTCATTATGATGTTTCGAAAATCTGTTTTTCTAATATTGTTATTTTTTGTAGTTTTTTCCTGCACCAAAAAAAACGATCAAGTTATAAATGCTCCAAATACTAAAGAAAAATCATATTTGGTTTATCAAGAAGCAGTGGATAATATGGAAAAGGGTGATTACTTTTTTGCTTCTAAAAAGTTTTTAGAAGCCGAAGCAATTCTTCCGAACATTGACGATTCTGCAAAAGCTTTATTGATGGCAAGTTATTGTTTTTATACTATTAATTTTTATGAGGACGCAGAACTAAATTTAAAAAGATTTATTTCAAAATACCCAGCAAATAAAAACATACCGTATGCAAATTATTTATTGATTATTTCATCCTACGAACAAATCCTCGATGAAAAAAAAGACATAACCCCATTGTTAGTTTCAAAGAAAAAAATTGATGTTTTTTTAGAAAATTTTCCTGAAACCGAGTATGCATTAGATTTAAAGTTTAAACTTGATTTAATTAACAATCAACTTGCTGCTAAAGAACTGTATGTAGCAAAGTATTACATTGAAACAAAAAAATGGATACCAGCAATAAATAGATTAAAAACTGTATTAGAAGATTATAGTGAAACTATTTTTATTGAGGAGGCTTTGCACCGTTTAGTAGAAGTTTACTACACTATAGGATTTGAAGAGGAGGCAAAAAAGGCTGCGGCACTTCTTGGGTATAACTATAATTCTAGTGAATGGTATCAACAATCTTACAAGATATTGAATAAAGATTATGAAATTCCAAAGTTAAAAAAAGACGAAAAAAGAAAAGACGGTTTAATAAAGAGAACCATCAAAAAGCTGCTTGTTATCAAATGAAAATCAATAAAAAAGAAATAATTTCAAAATTTAAAAAAAAAAATTAATCAATATAAAAAATATAATGAATTATATTTCACCAAAGATAACCCAGCCATATCTGATGAAAAATTTGATAATTTAAAACAAGAAATCTTAGATTTAGAGAAT
>MDSV01014490.1_pt1 | contig 20020 bp, 19 predicted proteins | sample 810851 | NCBI WGS metagenome assembly MDSV01 (sample SAMN05326640, study PRJNA326480) | marine metagenome | isolation source: seawater | place: Atlantic Ocean: North East | collected 2012 | reverse complement strand
TTTAATTTTTTGAGCCTTACTTGCAGAAACTAATACTTCTCCATTTTTATCTTCAATTCTTTCAAGCAAAACAGGTATATTAGAACCAATTTTAATCTTATCACCCCATCCCATAGTTTTTAATTCATTAATGTCTAAGACAGGTTCACTTTTTAATCCTTCAATAAACAAGAATACAAATTTTTCAGTAATTTTATTTATTTTGCCATCTATTACATTACCTTCTTCAATTTTATTTTTTGATAGTTGGCTATTTAATAGTTTTTCAAATTCTTTTGAAGCAGGGCTAGATAGGTCTTTATAAATTTCCATTAATTTTATTGTTTATTATTTGTTTTATTTTTAAAAAACATGCTCTTTTAGTTAAATTTGTTGTATTAATCAAGATTGAATCTTTTGTTTTCTTTAGGGGCGAGTGTTTTCTAGTATAGTCACTTTTATCACGTTTTTTGATGCTTTTTAGGACTTCTTTGAAAGAAATTTTTTTTTTTAGTGATTTAAGTTCTTTATATCTTCTTTGAGCTCTAGTTTTCACATTTGCAGTTATGAAAAATTTAAATTCAGCATCTTTCATAATTACGCTGGTTATATCTCTTCCATCTAAAATAATTCCATTAAACTTCTTTGGAGGATTTTTTGTACATTTAATTTGAAAATCATGAACTATCTTTCGAATTTTTAAATCTTTTGCAACAATAGATGCCTCTAAAGCAACTTTATTAGTGAGCAACTTTTTATTTTGTAAATTTTTTATTTTTAATTTTTTAATTCTTTTTTTTACAAGATTGTAACTAAAATTATTATTATATAGAATTTTTAAATTCCCTACAAATCTATAAATTTTACCTGTATCAAGATAAAATAGATTATAATATTTAGCCAAAAGGGCAGCTTGAGATCCAGCACCAGCAGCAGCAGGTGAGTCTATAGCAATCTTAATTTTTTTTTTCATCAAACTTTCGCACCTAAGTTTTTAAGTAAATTTAAAAAGGATGGAAAAGAAGTTTTAAAAGACTCAGGATTGTAAATTTTCCAATTACCACCTAATGCTAATGCAGCTATTACAGAGATCATAAATATACGATGATCTTTTAAATAATTTTTTATAACAAAAGATTTTTTTAGTGTTAACTTAGGGTCTCCAAAAATTTTTACTCCATAATTTTTAGTTCTTTCAACTCTTACTCCAATCATTTTTAAAATTTTAATCCCCCAATCTAGTCGCTTTGACTCTTTTTTATTTAGTTCAGCTAATTTACTGAAGTAACTCATACCCTTGCATTTACTTGCAACTAAAAAAATCAATAAAAATTCATCAATTGCAAAACTATTAAATTTTGGATTGAGATTTATACTTCTAAGATTTTTGTTTGATTTGATAAATATATCAGCAACTTTTTCACCTTTATAAATTTTTTTATTCAAAAATTTAATTTTTGCTCCCATCATATTAAGAATTGAAACTATACCTGTACGAGATGGGTTGATGTTTACATTTTTAATTTTAAGCGAATTTTTATTGGATAAAAGAGTTAAAACTATAAAAAAAGATGCCGAGGATATATCGCCAGGTATTTTATAATCAAATGGGCCATATTCTTTTAATCCGCTTAAATTAATTATTTCATAATTTCTTAATTTTTTAATTTTGACTGGAAGTTTCAAAACATTTTTAAACATCAATTCTGTATGATTTCTTGAAGGTAAACATTTTAATGATGTCTTTCCTGCGCATTTCAATGCAGCAATCATCATAGCAGACTTGCATTGTGCAGAACCTAAATTTTCTGTATAATTTATGGGCTTTAATATTTGAGATCCTTTAATTGAAATTGGTAACTTCATTTTATCATTTCTAAATTTTACACCAAAAAGTTTGAGAGGTTTAATTATTCTACCCATATCTCTTTTTTTTAAAGATTTGTCGCCAGTAACTTTTATCCAGTAATTAGAAGATACCAAAAGAGAGAGCAATAATCTTGCTGTAGTGCCGGAGTTACCCGCATCTAGAATTAAGTTTTTTTTAAAATTAAATCCAAACAAACCTTTTCCGATTACTTCACACTTATTTTTGCTTAATTTTACTTTAATACCTAATTTTTTAATAATATTAATTGCACTTATAACATCATCAGATTTTAATATATTTTTTGCAACACACTTTCCATTGCTTAAAGATGATAGCAGTATAAATCTTATACTTAAAGATTTGTCACCTGTAACACTTATTGATTTTTTGTTAAAAATATCAATTTTTTTGTTAATAAAAATTGGTTTTATCACTTTTACTTCTATTTAAATTTAAAATTATCTCCAAAATAATATTTAGTTGCATCCTCGTTCTTCATTAGTTGATTTGGAGTTCCTTCTGCAACTATTTTTGAATTTGATAGAATTACAGCTCTATCACATACTACTAAAAGGTCTCTTGCCTGATGGTCAGTAATTAAAATCGTTAGGTTGTACTCAGATTGTAATCTAATTATTATTGTTTGTAACATTTGAATGGTTTGAGGGTCTAGAGCAGCCAAAGGTTCATCCATTAACAGTATTTCGGGTTCACCTAGTAATGCCATACTTATTACTAATCTTCTTTTCATACCTCCACTTAAAAATTTTGCCTCAACTTTTCTAACAGCATCTAATTCAAATTTAGATATTAGTTCTTCTATCTTGATCTTTCTCTGTTTTGTATCCTTTAAAAGAATTTCACCTATAGCATTTAAATTATCCTCAGTTGTAAGATCTGAAAAAAAACCTCCAATTTGAGGAACTAAAGAAATCTTATATTTTTTTGTTCTATTATAAATCGGATCTTTAGTTATATCTTCTCCGTTAATAATTATGTTGCCAAAATTTGGTTTAATTACACCAGTAATGAGATTCATTAATGAACTTTTTCCCGCTCCATTTGGGCCCAATAATCCGATTACCTGTCCTTTTGAAATATCTAATGATATGTTGTCTAGAATTAGGTGATTTTTTTTAAAAGATAAAGATATTTTGTTTAATGAAATTAAAGGTTTACTATTTTTGACTTTTGTAACTCTAAATTTTTTTATTACTGACATTATTCTATAATAGTTTTTGCAACAACTTTCTTTATTTTATCATTCATATGAATTTTTATATTTTTTGTTATTAAATCAATTTCTAATATATCAGCTTTAAGGTTATATCCAGGTTTTTTATAATCTACATTTTCAGACATTCTAATTAAGTTTTCGTCTAAATTTAATTCATTTTCTCCTTTTTTAAGCTCTCTGTCTAAAATCAAATAAAGTTTATTTCCAGTGATAATTTCATTTTTTCTAGTTACTTTAACATTACTTTTAAAAGTAGTTTCAAAAGTTTTAGTATTAAAATTTGCAAAGTCAGATGTAACTTGAATATTCTCTTTATTAACAAGCAAAACATTAGCAGTTACATTAGTTAAAAACATCAAATCAGGATTATCTGAAGAGGTTTCACCATATTCTGATAAAATTTGATAAATATCCCCTCTACTACTGTTAGAGGAGTATTTTATGTTTTGGATTAAATTTTTACCATCAGTGCTTAAATTTAAATCCTCATTTTTAGTTTTATTATTTTCTAAGTTTTTTGAGTTTTCACTTTTTATATAATATTTTTTAAATACTAAAAAAGATATTACCAATAGGATTATTAATAAAATTATTTGAATTCTGGTTTTTTTTTCCATTTTTTAAAATATATCAGCATTAATTAGGCTATGTATATGCAATATACCAATTGTCTTTTTTTTATTTGATTTGTGATGAACACACAGACTTGTAATTTTCTTTTCATTCATAATCCCAATTGCTTTTGCAGCTAGCACATTTTTTTCGATCGAGATTGGATTTTTAGTCATAAATGATTTGATGAATAATTTATTAATTTTATCATTTTTTTGGATAGTTCTCTTAATATCTCCATCTGTAAATATTCCAATAGTTTCTTTTTTCGAATTTCTAATAATTGCAACACCAAGCTTTTTTAAATTTATAATTTTAATTGTTTTCTTTAAGGAAGCTTTTTCATTAACAAATGGAATTTTATTATTAGTCAACATTAAGTCTTCAACAGTTCTTAATTTTTTACCAAGGTTACCTGAAGGATGAAACTTTTTGAAATCAAACTTACTAAATTTTTTTTGTGTCATCAAAGAAATAGCAATCGCATCTCCTATCGCAAGCTGTGCGACTGTGCTTGAAGTAGGAACAATACCATAACCAGATTCTTTTACCTCGGGTATAAGAATTTTGATATTAGAGTTTTTGTATAGTAAAGAATTTTTTTTTGACATTATTCCAATTAATTTAATTCTATTACGATTGGCATATTGAATTAAATTTTTAAGTTCATTAGTATTCCCAGAATAACTGATAAGTATAAGAATATCTTTTTTTGAAATAGAACCCAAGTCTCCGTGTGAACTATTACCAGCAGAGATTACAAAAGATGGGGTTCCAATAGAGGATAAGGTTGATGAAATTTTTGATGCAATTAGTCCACTTTTTCCAACTCCACATAATATTACTTTTGACTGACATTTGCTTAATATGTTTATTGCATCATTAAAAGATTTTCCTACTGATTTTTTTAGTTTTTTGAGAGCTTCAATTTCAAGATCAATTACTTTTTTTCCAATGGTTGTAAAATTTTTTTTCATTAATATTTATTTAATTTAATGAGACCAAATATCCTCTCTAAATTGGGCAAGATCTAGATCAACTCTAGTTTTTAAAAATTTTAAACAATCTTTATATAAAATAATCCTTTTTTCTCTCTCTAAAATTTTGATTAATTCATTATGAATTTTATGTAAATAAATAACATCATTTGCACAATATTTAAGTTGGGCTGACGTTAATTCACCCCCAAAATCTGAACTTTGAAATTGTTTGCTTATATCTGTATTAGTAAATTCTTTTATCAAAGTTTTTAAAGAATGATTGTCAGAATAAGATCTAGCCAATTTTGATGCAATCTTAGTATCTTGAATATTGTTTGTTTCAGTTTTTAGATAATATTTTATATGTGCCATATCTGCTCTTCCATAATGAAAAATTTTTACAATGTCATTATTTGCTAGAATTTTTACTAGATTAGGAGCATGATAATTTGACCTATCCAATTGAATTATATGAGCATCTGAATTTCCTGATGAAATTTGAATCAAGCAAAGCGGATCTCGTTTAACGTTTAAACCCATAAATTCTCCATCTACAGCTATAACGTTGCCTAAACTTAAATCATCTGGTAAATCGTTTTTGTGAAGTTTAATATCAATATTCATTTCTAATTATATATATATATGAAAGAAAAAAATTGTCTAATTTTTGGTGGAAGCGGGCAGATTGGAAGAAATCTAATAAGAGAGTTGACTAAAAAACATTATAGAGTCACCGTTGTTACGAGAAATATTCATCAGAAAAGTTACTTAATTAAAACCCAAGCAAATGCAGGTTATATAGATATTGTAGAGGCAAATATTTTTGATGAAAATAAGGTAAAAGGATTATTTGAAAACAAAGATATATGCATAAATTTAATCGGAATTTTATTTGAAAAAAAAAGGGGGAATTCTTTCAAAAATATTCATTCTTTATTTCCATCAATTTTAGCAAAACTATGTAAAGAATATAAATTAAAAAATTTTATCCATTTGTCTGCTCTTGGAATCAATGATGCTATTGACTCAAACTATGCCATTAGTAAGTTAGATGGTGAAAAAAAAATTTTAGAGAATTTTCCTATGGCTACAATATTAAGGCCGTCGGTTGTGTTTTCAGTCGATGATAATTTTACTACTAACTTTATGACACTATTAAGTAGGATGCCTCTTTTTCCTCTATATTATTCTGGTAAAACTAAATTTACCCCTATTCACTGTTCTGATTTGATTCAAATAATTTCTCATGTAATTTCTAACAATATTAATTCTAAAATTATAGAATGTGTCGGACCAGAAGTTTTTACATTCAAGGAAATTTTATCAAATCTATTAAATTTAATTGGAAAAAAAAGAATTTTATTTCCTTTACCATTGCCATTAGCAAAATTTACTGCTAAACTTTTTCAATTATTACCTAAACCACTAATAACCGAAGATCAATTAAAGCTTTTGAAATATAACAACGTTGTATCTGGGAAATATAAAACTAACTTTGAAATAGGAGTTCCCAGTAAAAGATTTTTTAACAACGAGGTAAAAAAATACTGTTATATGTGGAGAGAGGGTGGCCAATTTTCTACAGAGAAGTATGATCAAAATTAAGATTATTGAAAAAATTATTTTTTAAATATTAAGCTGATTGTATTTTTTTACCAATAAATTCTGGAACATCCTCTTTTTCGGTATTTTCTTCTTTTTTACCTTTTGGCTGATAGGCATAGAGTAAATGTAGTTTACAATAAGAAAAATCTTTAAGTGAGGACCTTCCACAAAAATAAAAAGACTTTTCATCAGGATGACCAATTGGCCATTTACAAGAGTTTTCATCTAACTCCTCTAACTGTTTTGGATTTTCGGGTTCAAAATCTTTTTCAATAATCAAAGATTTAAACTTACTTCTTCTTGCTTTTTTGGAATTTAAATTTTTATTTTGTAATGAATTTTCAAAATTTTGAGTTGATGTAGCTGATCTTGTTTTAATTTTTGCAGATAAATTTAATCTATGAGCTTTACCTATAACTGCATTTCTACTTATTCCACCAATAATTTCAGCAATTTGGCTTGCAGTATTACCCTTGCCCCACAATTCTTTTAATTTTTCTACTTTTTCCTCTGTCCAACTCATATTATACTATATAATGTGTTTAATATTTCTTAAAGCACAATATAAAGTCATAATTATGGAATTAACAAGAAACTTTTAAAAGTTATGCACAATATTTCTAAAAATTTATTTTTTAAATTCAATCGCAACTTGCATTGAAATATTTTAATTTATAGAAGGTAAAAAATGAGCAACCTTGCAAAAAATTATAATAGAAAAAAAATTTCATTTAAAAGAGGAAAAGGAAGTTTTCTTTATACAACTAATGGGACAAAATACTTAGACTTTGTTCAGGGTATTGCGGTCAATTCCTTGGGTCACGCACACCCTAAATTAATTAAAACTATTAATAAGCAATCAAAGAAACTCTGGCATGTATCAAATGCTTTTTTAATTCCAGAGGGAGAGACTCTAGCAAAAAAATTAGCAAAAAATACATTTGCAGACTTTGTAATATTTCAAAATAGTGGCGCAGAAGCAACTGAAGCAGCCATCAAAGTTGCAAGAAGATATTTTTATTCAATAGGAAAGCCTAATAAAAATCGAATTCTCTGTATTAAAAATTCATTTCACGGAAGAACAATTGCTGCAATTTTTGCTAGTGGTTCAAAAAAAATGACCGAAGGATTTGGGCCTAAAGTTTCAGGATTTGATCATATTCAATTTAAAGATTTTAAACCTAGATTTCCAAAAATTAAAAAAAAAATTAAAAAAAATACTGCAGCGATAATGGTTGAAACTATTATGGGTGAGGGGGGTATTAAAACAATACCTGATAAATGTTTGAGGTATTTAAGAAAAATATGTAATGAAAAAAAAATTTTATTAATATTAGATGAAGTTCAATGTGGAATAGGTAGAACAGGTGATTTTTTTGCATTTGAAAAATCAAAAGTTAAACCTGATATTGTACCTATAGCAAAAGGTATAGGTGGTGGTTTTCCTATTGGAGCAGTATTAATGAATAAAAAAGCAGCATCAGGAATGGTTGCTGGGACTCATGGATCAACTTTTGGAGGAAATCCATTGGCGATGAAAATTGGCAGCCAAGTTTTTGACATAATTTCAAATAAAAATTTTTTAAGAAATGTAAATAAAAATTCCGAATATTTTCATGATCAACTTTATAAAATTAAGAATAAATTTCCAAAATTGATTAAAGAAGTAAGAGGAAGAGGTTTTTTAATTGGACTTAAGCTTTACATAGATCAGACAAAATTTATTAATGATCTTATGAAAAATAAATTACTTACAATTCGAGCAGCCGAAAACGTTGTAAGAATTCTTCCGCCGTTGAATGTTAAAAAGAGTGAACTAGATCAAGCGATAAAGATAATTAATAAAGTTTGTTTACAATATAGATAAATGAAACATTTTATTAATCTTAAAGATATCCCTGCAAAAGATTTAAAAAAAATTTTGGTTGATGCAAAAAAAAGAAAAGCTCAAAGAAAAAATTTAAGCACTTTAGAAACAGACAAAGACTCACCACTCAAAGGCAAATTATTAATTCAAATGTTTGAAAAATCTAGCTTGAGAACAAGGTTAAGTTTTTATTTAGCTATTAAGCAACTTGGTGGAGGCTCTTTAACTTTAAGATCTAATGAGCTTCATCTTGGTGAAGGAGGAGAGTCTCTTGAGGATACAGCAAAAATTTTATCAACTTCAGGTGATGGTTTTATGCTTAGAACTGATAGTGATCAGAAAATGAGAAAATTTAAAGATTATTTGTCTATTCCTCTAATAAATGGTTTAAGTCCTTCGTCACATCCAACTCAAGTTTTATCTGATATTTTCACAGTCGAGGAAATTAAAAAAAAATCTATTTCAAATCTGAATATAACTTGGATTGGAGATTCTAACAATGTTCTGAATAGTTTAATCGCTGCATCAATAAAATTTAATTTTAAACTAAATATTGGGTGTCCAAAAAGTTATGGTCCAAAAAAAATTGTATTAGATTTGATTAAAAAAAATAGTAAAAAAATTTATATTTTTAATAGTGCAAAAAAAGCAGCGATTAACGCTGATGTTATATTCTCAGATAAAGTGATCTCTTTAAACGATAAAGTGAATAAAAATAAAAAATTATTACAATTTAAAAATTTTAGAATAACTCAAGAATTGATGAATGTTGCAAAAAAGGACAGTATATTTTTACATTGTTTACCAAGGGGCTCGGAAGTAGAAGAAAAAGTTTTTTTCAGTGATAAATCAAAAGTTTGGCACCAAGCTCTTAATAGAGTTCATGTTCAAAAAAGTATTTTATTATATTGTTTTGGAAAATTAAGGTAGTGGTTGAGGGTTATCCGAGTTTTGATTTAAATATATTATAATTGATGCTCTATCTTTTTCTTTTCTTAGTCCAGCATAAGCCATTTTAGTTCCTTTAATCCACTTAGCTGGTTTCAATAAAAAACCATTTAATTCTTCAAAAGTCCAAGACTTATCATATCCAACTAATGCTTTAGAATATTTATAATCACCAACACCACCAACTTTCCTACCAACAACATTATAAAGAGCTGGACCTATTTTATTTTCTCCACCTTTAACAATTGAATGACAAGCTGCACATTTTTTGAAAATTTTTTCACCGGAGACCAAATCTCCCATTGCCATTAGGGCAGCAATATCAACTTTTTCATCAGCAGCTTCTTCAGTAGATGTTGAGGCTTTAGCAACCTGTTCTACTTCAACGGCATACCCTGGGTTCTTTGGCTTTTTGACATGAAATATTATGTCTGAAATCTTACCAATACCTATCAACAGAAGAGCTACCATCAGAACTGCAGCAACTATTTTATTAATTTCAAAAGAATCCATTTTATTAAAATTTGTTTTGAACGTATAACATTATAAATAAAAAATTGCTTATATTTTAATGTACAATTTTGCCTCTATTTATAATCTAATTATAAATAAAAAAAAGAATGAAAACACTTATCGTAATTCCGTCTAGACTATCAGCAACTAGGTTACCAGGAAAACCTTTGCTTAAAATTAATGGTTTATCAATGATTTCCCATGTGTTCAAAAAAGCTGAGGAAACAAAAATTGGAGAAGTATTTGTGGCAGCAGAAGATCAAGAAATAGTAGATGATGTAAAAAAAAATGGTGGGCAGGCTGTTTTGACCTCATCAAACCATAAAACTGGCACTGACAGAATATTTGAAGCTATTAAAATTCTTGGAAAAAATGATGTAGATTTAGTAATGAATATTCAAGGTGACGAGCCATTGCTAAATTTAGAAGACATAAAAAATTTACATAATCAGATGATAAAGTCTAAAGCTGAGCTGGGAACATTAGCATCAAATATTTTAGATAATAAACTTTATGAGGAACAAAATGTGGTAAAAGTAATTACCAACGAAAGTTTACAAAAATCAAATTTTCCAGAGGCAATAACTTTTACAAGAGAAGCTATAAAAAAAAATAAAAATATTTATCATCACTTAGGAATTTACTGCTATCAAATAAAAACATTAGAAAGTTTTGTCTCATTTGATCAATCTCAAAATGAAATTAAAAATAAACTAGAGCAATTAAGAGCATTAGATAACCAAATAAAAATCAATGTAGCTTGTGCAAAATCAACTTCAATTGGGGTTGATACTGAAGAGGATTTTGTAGCTATAAAAAAAATAATGGAATATAAATCCTAATGAAAAAAATTTATTTTCAAGGGTCCTATGGAGCTTATTCCCATTTAGCAGCGCTATCAATTCATCCCAAGGCTGAAATTATACCCTGCAAAACTTTTGACGAATGTTTCTTAAAGGCATCAAATGATTCAAATTCTCAAATAATCATTCCTGAGTCAAATCGAATTACTGGAAATATAGGAATCGAATATCTGATTTTTGAATATAGATTAAATATTTACGCTGAATATTTTCAAAAAATTGAACATAATTTGTTAACGCTTCCAGGTGTTAAAATTTCTAATATCAAAGATGTTTACTCTCATGGGCAGGCACTATCTCAATGTTCTAATTTTATAAAATCACATAATTTAACTGAGCATGTTAGAGCAGATACAGCAGGATCTGCAGAAATGATTTCTAAAAGTGATGACAAAACAAAAGCTGCAATAGCATCTTCTTTAAGCGCCAAAACATACAATTTAGAAATAATAAAAAAAAATATAGAAAATGAAAAAGGGAATCTTACAAGATTCTTAGTAATGGGAAAAAATATTTCTCAACCTGAATTTAATAATAAAAAATATATAACCTCTTTTTTATTTAAATTAAAAAGCAAACCAGCAGCTTTATATCAATCTTTAGGTGGATTCGCTATTAATGGAGTTAACTTAACAAAACTACAAAGTTATCCAGAAAAAAATACATTCGATTCATTCTTTTTTTTATGTGATCTTGACGGGCATATAGAAGATCCAAAAGTTCAGAAATCTTTAGAAGAACTAGGATTACATTGCCAAGATTTTCACGTTCTAGGTGTTTTTGAAGCGGACAAACAAAGAGAAAAATAAATTCTAAACTTTTCTTGTAGATTAGAAATCATTACTGCTATAATAGTTTCTGGAGGCTAGAGGTGGGTACTGCTTGAACCCGACCAGATCTTAACGGAAGCAGTCGTAAAGACAGATATTCAGGTTCTAGTCTCCTAAGGATTAAACAATGAACAAAAATTCTAGAGTTTTAGCTCTTAAATATAGACCACAAACATTTGATGATTTAATCGGTCAAGATGTTGTCTCGGAAACAATTATAAATTCTATAAAGTCAAATAAAGTTCCAAATGCTTATCTTTTTACTGGAATTAGAGGAGTTGGAAAAACTACAACAGCAAGAATAGTTGCTAAGTCATTAAATTGTTTAAATGGAATTGAAAATTTATGTAAGGACAAATTGTGTGACAATTGCGAATCTATTTCAAACTCTAATCATATAGATGTTTTAGAAATGGATGCTGCTAGTAAAACAGGTGTTGATGATGTTAGAGATTTGATTGAATTTTCAAGATATGGACCAACCTCATCTAAGTTTAAAATTTTTATAATTGATGAAGTTCACATGCTAAGTAAACAAGCTTTTAATGCCTTACTTAAAACATTAGAGGAACCTCCAGAATATCTTAAATTTATTTTTGCAACTACTGAAATTAAAAAAATTCCAATTACAGTAGTTTCAAGATGTCAAAGATTTGACCTTTCAAGGATAAAATCAACAGAATTATTTCAATTCATAAAAAAAATAAAAGATATAGAAAATGGTAAGGTCTCAGATGATGCGATAAAATTAATCGTTAAAATTTCTGAAGGATCTGTAAGAGACGCACTATCATTATTAGACAGAGGCCTTTTAACTTTAAAAGAAAATCAAGAATTAAATTTAAATACTGCGCAAAAAATTTTTGGATATTTTGATAAATCAAAACTAATAGACATTTTTGAATTGATCTTACAATGTGAGGAAAAAAAAGTTATAGAACTTTACAAAAAAATTTATGATCAAGGAGTAGATCCAAAACTTTTTTTGAATGATTTTTTAGAATTAATTTATTACTTTAAGAACATAAATTCTCTAACACTGGAAAGTACAAACTTTTCTTTAAATGACGAAGAATTTTCAAAAATTAAGGAAATTTCAAATAATGTAGATAACCAAGTTTTAATATTATTTTGGCAATTTGCAATTAGAACACTTGAAGAATTAGAAGTTGTTTCAAATCAAAATTTGTCAATTGAGATGTTTTTAATGAGATTAATGTATCTTAGCTCGTCAAAAATTAAGGATGGTGTTCTTAATGAGAATAATTCTCTGAATTTGGAGGATAAAAGTGTTAAATTGCAAAAAACATCATCAAATTTTAATACAGATGCAGTAAGTCAAATAAAAAATATAACACAAGAAAAAAAAAATAAGCCTGAAATAAAACAAGATGCTGAAGTCAAACAAGTAATTTCAATTGACTCATTTGATCATCTTATAAATATATGTAGTGAAAAAAAGGAAATGAAATTAAAATATGAATTAGAAAAAAATATTAATCTTGTAGGTTTTGAAAAAAATAGAATTGAGATATCTTTCAATGATAATTTAGATAAAAACTTTGTAAAAGAATTATCATTGAAACTATTTGAATGGACAGATGAAAGATGGATAATTACTTTTAGCAAAATAAAAGGTGATATTTCAATAAAAGAAAAAGAAAAAAACAAGAAAATCGAAATGATTAAAAAAGCTAAAAATTCTGAATTGTATAAAATAATTATCGAAAAGTTTACTGATGCAAATTTGATTGATGTAGTATCAAAGAAAGAAAATAAATGACAGATTTTAATAAAATCCTTGATAAGGCAAAAGAACTTGAGGCAAAAATGAGGGAGAGTCAGGAAAATATAAAAAAAATTAGAGTTGAAGGCTTATCAGGTTCAAATTCTGTAAAAGTAATTTTAGATGGTGAGGGAGAGATGCAAAAAATAGAGCTTTCTGACGAAATATTAAAAGAGGAAAAATCAATTATTGAGGATTTAATTGTTGCAGCACATAATAATGCTAAAAATCAATTAAAAAGTAAAACGAATGAAGAAATTTCAAAAGCAACAGGTGGATTTGGCATTCCAGGGTTTAAGTGGCCACTTTAAGAAATGCAAAATATAGATGAGATTGATAATTTAATTAAGCTAATTTCGAAACTTCCAGGGCTGGGTCCAAAATCAGCTAAAAGAATTGTTTTAAAGTTGATAAATAGTAGAGATGAGCTTGTTAAACCAATGGCTAATACATTAGCTCAAGTATATAAAAATGTTTCGAGATGTAAATCTTGTGGATCATTAAAATCAAATTCAAATGGTTGTAATAATTGTGAAAATACAAAAGAAAAATTAAATAAAATTTGTGTTGTTGAAGATATAGCTGATCAATGGTCAATTGAAAATTCAAATATATTTCATGGATATTTTCATATTTTAGGTGGAACTATTTCTTCAGCAGGTCTTAGAAAAGAAGATTTATTAGTAAATTCTTTAGTGGAAAGAGTTAATAAAGAAAATATTGAAGAGGTAATTTTAGCAACAAGTGCAACTGTTGAGGGTCAAACAACAGCGTATTATATCCAAAATAGTCTCAAAAATTCAAAAGTTAAAATTACAAAATTAGCTCAAGGATTGCCTATTGGAGGAGAAATAGAAAGTTTGGATGATGGCACATTATTCTCAGCATTTAAAAATAGATCAAAATTGGACTCTAATTCTGATTAATTTTTTTTTTCAATCTATTTAAATGTAGTAGAGGTTCTGTATAACCCGATGGTTGTTCTTTACCTTTAAAAATTAAATCACATGCTGTTTTAAACGCTAAAGATCTATCATAATCATCGCTCATCTTTATATAATTTTTATCACTTTTATTTTGCTTATCAACTATCACAGCCATTTTTTTCATGATTTCTAAAACTTGAATTTTTGTAGTTATTCCGTGGTGAATCCAATTAGCAAGATGTTGCGATGAAATTCTTAAGGTAGCTCTATCTTCCATAAGCCCAATATTATTGATATCAGGAACTTTTGAACAACCCACACCTTGATCGATCCATCTAACAACATATCCTAATAGTGTCTGTGCAGAATTTGATATTTCTGAATTAATTTCGTCAACAGACCAATTAGGTCTATCAGCGATTGGAATAGTTAAAAGATCATCAAGTTTGGCATGTTCACGATTTAAAATTTTTTTTTGTTCGTCAAATATATCTATTTGATGATAATGTAGCGCATGTAATGATGCTGCTGTAGGAGAGGGCACCCAAGCACAATTAGCTCCAGCTTTTAAATGATTAATCTTATCTATCATCATTTCATTCATCTTGTCAGGCATTGCCCACATGCCTTTCCCTATTTGAGCTTTACCGGAAAATCCACATTTTAGACCAATATCAACGTTATTATTTTCGTAAGCAGATATCCATTTTGATGTTTTCATATCTCCTTTTTTAATCATTGGTCCTGCTTCCATAGAAGTATGCATTTCATCTCCAGTTCTGTCTAAAAAACCTGTGTTAATAAAAAAGACTCTATTTTTTAAAGTTCTTATACATTCTTTTAAATTTGCGGAGGTCCTTCTTTCCTCATCCATAATTCCAATTTTACAAGTATTCTTTTTTAAACCAAACAACTCTTCAACTTTAGAAAAAATTAAATCAGTGAAAGTTGTTTCATCGGGACCATGCATTTTTGGTTTAACGATATAAATAGAACTTTTTCTAGAATTTTTTTTTCTTTTTAAATCGTGAAGTGCAGCAGCAGTTGTAAAAAAAGCATCCATAATTCCCTCAGGAATTTCACTTCCATCCTTTAAAATTATAGAAGGGTTGGTCATTAGATGACCAACATTTCTAATCAGAAGTAAACTTCTACCATGTAATTTTAATCCCTCTCCCTCCTTTGAGATATAACTTCTATCAGGATTGAGTTTTCGTTCCAATTTTTTACCATTTTTTTCGAATTGAATTTTTAAGTTTCCTTTCATTAAACCAAGCCAATTTTGATAACATTTGATTTTATCTTCAGCATCAACGGCAGCAACACTATCCTCATTGTCACAAATAGTTGAAACAGCTGATTCTGCGATTACATCACTTATTCCAGCAATGTCGTGTGCAGCGCTAAAAGCTTTCGGATTAATTATTATTTCAAAATGAAGTTTATTATTTCTAATTATTATTGCAGTTGGTTTATTAGCTTCTCCTCTATGTCCAATAAATTTATTTTTATCTTTTAATTTATATTCGTAATCATCTTTTGATATAATTAAATCTTTATTTATTACTTTTAAACTAGCAATATTTTTCCAACTGGTTCCATCAATTGGTATATGCTTATCAAAAAATTCTCTGACATATTTTATAACTTCTTGTCCTCTTTGGGGGTCATATCTTTCACTTCCCCCTTCTTCTGACTCAATTATATTTGTTCCATATAAGCTATCATATAAACTTACCCATCTCGCATTTGCTGCGTTAAGAGTGTATCTCGCATTCATTATTGGTACTACTAATTGTGGTCCAGCAATTAGTGCTATTTCGTCATCTACATTTTCAGTTTGTATTTTAAAGTCAGGTCCTTCATTTTTTAAATAACCTATTGCTTTCAAAAATTTTTTGTATTCCTCTATCCTGATCTCTTTTCCTCTATTATCAGTATGCCAATCGTCAATTTTTTTTTGTAAATCTTCTCTAATTTTTATCAATTTTTTATTTTGTGGTGCTAACTCATGAACAGCTTTATCGAAACCAGACCAAAATTTTTCTGAAGAAATGTCTGTATCTTTTAACAATTCATTATTAACAAAAGACACTAGTTCTTGAGAAACTTTTAAATTTTTGACGCTTTGATATTTTTTTGTCATGTGTCTTTATTTAAAACTCTAGTAAAACTAAGTCAAATAATTAATAGAAGCATTAACATTTTACTGTCATTTTTGTTAACTTATGTAATAAATAAATTAAATGAAAAATTATCTAAATTTCGAAACTGATATAAAAAACTTAGAAAGCGAAATTGAAAAACTTAAAGATCCATACAATCAAAGTGGACTTTCAGAGGTTGACACGAATAAAATTTCCAAAATACAAATTGAATTAGATGAGAAATTAAAATTAATTTATTCCAATCTAGATCCTTGGCAAACAACAATGGTTGCTAGACATGAAGATAGACCTAAATCAAAATTTTTCATTGATAATTTGTTTGATGATTTTATCTCTCTATCTGGAGATAGAAATTATGGTGAAGACAAATCAGTACTAACTGGTTTTGCTAAATTTAATGGTCAATCAGTATTAGTTATTGGCCAAGAGAAAGGTGATGATCTAGACAGTAGGATTGAAAGAAATTTTGGAATGATGAGACCAGAAGGATATCGTAAGACTATTCGTTTAATGGAATTAGCTAACAAGTTTAATATTCCAATTATTTCTTTTATAGATACGCCCGGAGCTTATCCAGGAGTAGGAGCTGAAGAAAGAGGCCAAGCAGAGGCAATAGCTAAATCAATTGAATGTTGCATGAAATTAAAGGTCCCAACATTAGCAATTATAATTGGAGAGGGTGGTTCTGGAGGGGCAATAGCTTTAGCATCGTCGAATAAAGTGATAATGTTAGAAAATGCAATTTACTCTGTTATATCCCCTGAGGGGTGTGCCACTATTTTGTGGAGAGACCCAAAAAAAATGCTTGATGCAGCAAAAGCCATGAAGCTTTCAGCCAAAGACTTACTAGAAATGGAAATCATAGACGAGATAATTAAAGAGCCAATTGGTGGAGCACATAGGGACAGAAGTTTAATGTTACAAAATCTTCAAGATTCAATAACTAAAAATTTAGAGTATTTTAAATCATTAACAGAAATTGAAATTTTTGATGAAAGAAAAAATAAATTTTTAAGAATAGGAAGGAGTAAAGGTTTTATAAATAATTTAGATGATCTGAGTTCTTTAAAACCTACCACAAGTCATTTAGATAAAATTATAAGAAATAAAAAGAATATTTTATTAGGATCGGTTTTATTGTTAACTATTTTAATATCTTTATTTTTTTTGTTATAAAGCTCCACAGCATCGTTTATATTTTTTACCCGACCCACAAAAACATGGTTCGTTTCTACTCATTTTTTTTCCTATATATTTTGGATCAATCTTTTTTGACTTCACTTCTTCTTTTTTTTGAGGAGCTTCAACTACTTTAAGATTTAATAAGATTGTAATAAAATCTAATTTTAATTTATCCAATAAATTTTCAAATAAATCAAAAGCTTCTTTTTTATATTCTATAAGTGGATCTCTTTGACCATAGGACCTTAAACCTATCACTTGTCTTAATTGCTCTAAATATTGAATGTGAGATTTCCAATTCATATCGATTGTCTGCAAAAATATTCTTTTTTCTATTTCTTTTGACTGATCTTTTCCTAAAAGATTAATTCTTTCTAATCTTGAGTTTTTAAATTTATCAGTTATTTCAACTTTTAATTCTTTATCTTTTAAAGAAGCTAAATTTTTAAGTTCTGACACATCTAAATTTTTACCAAGAATTAATTTAAGTTTATTCTCAAAATCATTATTTTTTGGTTTTGATAATTTATGAGCTTTTAAAATAATCAAGTCATCAATAATTTTATTTAAAAAATTATCTGAATAATCAAAAATTTCTTGACTTTTCATTGCCTCTTTTCTCTGAGTAAAAATCACGTGTCTTTGATCGTTCAAAACATTATCAAATTTAATCAGAGTTTTTCTTATATCGAAATTTCTTGCTTCAACTTTTTGTTGAGCCCTTTCTAAGGCTTTATTGATCCAAGGGTGATCTATACTTTCTCCATCTTTAAGACCTAATTTTTGTAAAATATTATTCATAGATTCTGAACCAAAAATTCTCATAAGGTCATCTTGAAGACTTACATAGAAAATTGAGTTACCTTCATCACCTTGACGACCAGCTCTACCTCTTGCTTGATTGTCCACTCTTCTTGACTCCATTCTTTCAGTTCCAATCACAAACAAACCACCAATGGACTTAATTTTTTTTTTATCCTCTATGAGCGTATCATCAGGCATTGACCCTTTTTTTCCACCAAGTTGAATATCAACTCCACGCCCGGAAATACTAGTTGTTATAATTACTGATCTTTCTTTACCGGCATTTGCAATAATTTCTGCTTCATTTTCATGATTTTTAGCATTTAAAACTTCGTGTTTAATATTTTCTTTTTTTAAAAGTTTTGAATAAATTTCAGATTTGTTAATACTAGATGTGAAAACTAAAAGTGGCTGACCTTTCTTATGACATTCATTAATTTTTTTTATAATCGCAATATTTTTTTCTTCTTCTGTCCTAAAAATTTGATCATTAAAATCATTTCTGATCATTTTGTTATTAGTCGGAATAACAACTACAGGCAAATTGTAAATTTCAAAAAATTCTTCAGACTCAGTAGCGGCGGTCCCAGTGCAACCACAAATTTTTTTATAAAGTTTAAAATAATTTTGATATGTTATTGAAGCTAATGTTTGATTCTCAGCCTGAATATCAATTTTTTCTTTAGCTTCTAAAGCTTGATGTAATCCATCACCAAATCTTCTTCCTTCAAGAATTCTACCTGTGAGTTCATCTATTATTTTCAAATTATTATCTTGTATGATGTAATCTTTACCTTTTTGAAATAAGTGGTTTGCTTTTAGAGCTTGGTTTACATGATGTACCAAGTTTAAGTTTTCAGGATCATAAAAATTGTCATTTTTTAATATTCCAGCTTTTGAAAAAATTGTTTCCACATTATTAATTCCTTGATTTGTTAAAAGAATATTTTTATCTTTTTCGTCAATTTCATAATCATTTTCATTTAATCTTTTGACCAGTTTATCAATTGCTAAGTACTGATTTGTTTTGTCCTCTGCTGACCCTGAGATTACTAGTGGAGTTCTCGCTTCATCAATTAAGCAGGAATCTATTTCATCAACAATTGAAAAAAAATGTGTTCTTTGTACCATTTCATCGTTAGAATATTTCATATTGTCTCTAAGATAATCAAACCCAAGTTCACTGTTAGTTGCGTAAGTTATGTCACAATTATAATTTTTCTTTCTTTCTATATCGTTCTGATTATTGTTAATATAACCAGAAGTAAGTCCTAAAAAATTATATATCTCACCCATTTCTTGAGAGTCTCTTTTGGCTAAATAATCATTTACTGTTACGATGTGAACTCCTTTTTCGTGAAGAGCATTTAGATATGCTGCTAGAGTTATTGTTAATGTTTTTCCTTCACCAGTTCTCATTTCAGCAATCTTGGCTTCATGTAAAACTATTCCACCAACAAGTTGCACATCAAAATGTCTCTCATTTCTTTTTCTTCTTGAAGCTTCTCTAACTAACGCAAAAGCTTCGGGAAGAATTTCACTCAAAGTTTTTCCACTTTTAATACTTTTTTTAAATTCCAATGTTTTACTAGGAAAGTCTATATCTTTAAGATTTGTAAATTTTTCCTCAAAATTGTTAATTTCTTTTACAATTTTACCTATTCTATCTAACTCTCTTTGATTGCTTGATTTAATGAATTTTGAGAAAAAGTTTAGAGGATTTAGCATTAGTTTTTGATTTATTATTTACTTATAACCTTTAATATAAATATTAAATAATTATTTTAAATACTATGGGTATTAATTTAACTAATTTTTTGTCATCTAAATCAAAAAATAAGAGAATGATG
>MDSV01178837.1_pt1 | contig 20026 bp, 17 predicted proteins | sample 810851 | NCBI WGS metagenome assembly MDSV01 (sample SAMN05326640, study PRJNA326480) | marine metagenome | isolation source: seawater | place: Atlantic Ocean: North East | collected 2012 | reverse complement strand
AGGAGGAATGGCTGGCACCGGTGGCCTACGCCCTGTCTTTCCTGCTGACGCTGATGCTGACCAAGGCCGGCGTGGCCTATGCGGTGCACAAGGCGAGCAACGGCATCTCCGAGACCGTCTACAAGCGTCTGCTTGCCGGATGCGGCGTGGTGATGCTCGGCTTCTCGGCCTTCTACGTCCGTGCAGCCTGGCAACTCCTCAGCTGAAACTTCCCAGAATGAGCGTGCTCGCGCCGGGCCAACGAGGTGACCATCAGAAATCGCTGCACCTCGTGGCGAAGCGCGAGCACGCTAACCGCTGAAAGAAGCAAAGTGCTCGCGCCGGGATTTGAACCCGGGTCAAAGGAATGAGAATCCTTTATGATGGGCCACTACACCACGCAAGCAGGCATTTTCGCCGAACGTCCTCCCGTATTTAGCGCTAACCGACAAGGCGAAAGTGAACGGCCGACGTTGAACTGAAACAGGTGCAGTGTCGCGTTCTTCACTTCACTTTCAGCGAACTCCCCCAATCGTCGCCTCATATGCGACCGTCGTGAGCGGTCATCATGGCCCACGCCCCAATCCCCTCGACCTTCGCGTCCTTGCACGCCCTGCATGCTCCTCCCCGCATCTCGCCGTGGGCGGACGATCACCACAGCCCGCTCGTGCACGCCTCCGGTCGGTTGCCCGCCCGGAGCCAAGACGCCGACTGGCGCCCTCTCCATCTCATGGAGCGGCCCGTGCGACCCTTGTCGCGCAGCCTCCAAGGTTTGCAAGCCAGGGCCAACGCGCTCCCGGTCCGGGGGGTGGCCTGATGGGTCGCACGCAACGCCTTCGTGAAGCCATTCATTGCTACCTTGGCGAACATGGTGAGGCCAACACGACGATGATCCTCGACCACATCAACAGCCGCTTCCGCTGGGGCGCGACCATGAACCAAATCGGCAACGTGCTTGCCAGGGATCGACGATTCGCCAAGGTCGGCTTTGACGACCGCAGCGCGACCGGTGGCTTCCGAGTCCGCGTCTGCATTTGGTCCATCGCCGCCTCGTGAGGGGCAAAGGTCCTTGGCGCGTTCGCCGGGCTTCGGTGCATGGCAGGCCGTGCTGGAGCGCTGCTGGAGCTCACGCGACCCACCAACCTCGTGCTTGGTGCAGCCACGGTTCCCTTGGGCGCCACGATGGTCCTCGGTGACGCGTGGACGTCCAATTCCATCACCGTGACGTCACTTTACGCCACGAGCGTTGTCGCGTTCATGGCCGCTGGCAACGCGATGAACGACCTTCGAGACGTCGAAGTGGACCGCGTGGTTCACCCTCATCGGCCCTTGCCCAGCGGCCGAGTGTCTCGACCCGTGGCTGCTCGATTTACAGCCGCACTGTGGCTCCTCTCACTGCTGACTTTGGTGCTCGGCACTGCAGGGTTGGCCACGGGGATGCCGGACGCTCCAATGTTGGCGCCTGTCGTCATCTGGGTGCTTGCGGCGGTGCTGATGATGACCTATGACCATGGTCCCGCCTTGAAAGACCGGGGCCTGAGTGGCAATGTTGCCATCTCCGTCTTGGTTGGCGCAGTGGTCCTCTTCGGAGCTGCTGGCGTGGGCGCATGGGCGAATCCGGTCGCCTTGGCCGCTGCTGCCGTGGCGGCCTTGGTCAACCTCGCCAGAGAGATCGTCAAAGACGTCCACGATTTGGACGGCGACGAAGGGCATCGGTCCACCTTGCCGATGGCCATCGGAGCGGAACGTGCCCGTATGGTGGCCTACGTGTGTGCCATGCTGGGGCTCGTCGTGCTGTATTTGCCGTACTGGCGAGGGCCGTTGGCCTTCTCGCAAATCCTTCTCCAGGTGCCGGCCATCCTGCTCATCATCACCACAAACGGGCCGCTCTACAAGGGACAGGATGCGCTGGTCGCTGGGCGGTTTCGGCTCGGCATGTTGGCCGGCCTTGTTGGCTTCCTTGGGAGCGTCTTGCTCTGATCACGGTTCAAGGCCCATGAATTCGCCCATGGCTTCCCACGCCACTGGATCGACCAAGCGGGCCATGATGGACATCTGGGCCCACATTCGGTTCTCTGCTTGGTCGAACACGATGGATTGCTTGTGGTCCATCACACCGTCCGTGACTTCTTCGCCTCGGTGGGCCGGGAGGCAGTGCATGAAGCGCCATGCTTCGTCCGCATGTGCGACAAGGTCTTCGTTGACTTGGAAACCGTCGAAATCGTTCATTTTCCCGTCAAGGTGCTCTTCGCCCATCGAGACAAAGACGTCGGTGTAGATGACGTGCGATCCAGCAACGGCCTCCACAGGGTCATTGGTCGCCGTGATGGTCGCACCGGTCTTTTCGGCGATGGCATGGGCGCGGGTCACGACGTCCTCGTCCGGCTCGTATCCCTTCGGCACGGCATAGGCCACGTCGTGGCCAAGCATCACGGAGGCCAGCATCAGGTCGTGAAGCACGTTGTTGCCGTCACCGACCCAACTGATTCGGAGCTTTTCGTCGGTGTCGAAGGCTTCCATGACGGTCATCAGGTCCGCTGCGGCCTGGCACGGGTGATGCTTGTCTGAGAGGGCGTTGATCACCGGCACGTCAGCGCTTCGGGCCAATTCGGTCACGTCGGCGTGCGCGTAACAGCGGTAGGTGATGCCGCCCAAAAAGCGGGAGAGCACCTTGGCGGTGTCCGCTACGGTTTCGCTTGTGCCCAACTGGATGTCGTTCTTGAGCAGCGTCAGGGGGTTCCCTCCAAGCCGATCGATGCCGACCTCAAAGGACACACGCGTGCGGGTGCTGGGTTTCTCGTAGATGCACCCGATGGTCAGCGTGTCCAAGGGCATGAAATTCAGGACGACTTCGTCCCCAGTCTTCCAAAGGCGCTTGAATTCAATGGCCCACCGCAAGACGGCGTCCAAATCATCTCCGAGGTCGTCGATGGCGAGCAGGGTGTCGGTCATGCATCGGTTGGGCCTCATGAGGCCCTTGAGCGTTGCTTCAGTTTCGCTCGTGCTCGATGTCAGGTGCGAAGCCGTCACGGGCGTCGCTCATGCCGCCGTACATGGCTTGGACGAAGGTGAGGATGTCGGCGAGTCCTTCCTCCAGTTCCGAGGACAAGGGCGTCAGTCCAGGAGCCTGTGAGAAGGATTGCATCAAGCGGAGTTGGTTGATGGCGAATTCCGTGCGCTGGCCACCCGCTTCATCGAACAAGGCCTGCTCGAGGATTTCAAGACGCTCGGACCACTCAAGGACGCGCTCCAACTCGTCTTCACTCAGCAAGTCACTCTTCGAGAGGAAGTTCTTGGTGGGAAGGCCGAGGCGGAATTCCACGATCGATGAGAGCAGCATTTGGCTGACGAAACCGCTCGGAGAACGGGACAGCATTGGGTCAAAGAGGTAGATGATGGCGGCTTGTTCGCGCCCCAACACATCGATCAGGTGGCTGCTGGCCTCACGGAAGGCAAAGAGTTCCACCTGCCCTGGCGTGTCGACGATCATCACTTCGCCGGAGAGCGCATGCAACTGCTCAGCGACATCGCCTGCTTGTGCTGCAACCAAGTCCGCAGCCAGGATTTGGGCGCCGTTAGGGCCGAGGTCGTACTCGTCCATGACCTCGGTCAGGGAAATCATGTCGCGGACGTCAAACTCGGCGTCGTAGTGAACGCGTTCGGCGCCCGGGTCGAGGTTGACAGCAAGGACTTCGGTTTCGAGGAAACGTGACCATCGTTGGAAGGCCGTCACCAGCGAAGACTTTCCAGCACCAGCGGTGCCCACCACGAAGACCACAGGAGGAGTGCTTGAGTCGCCGCCGGCCATGGTCATCGGCGGATATGACCCTTCTTCAACGCGACGGAGGCAGAACGCCATTCGCCACGCCGAAATGGGGAACGGTTATGTGCTCATCAACAATGCAAACGTTGCCGCCTTGCGGCTCTTCAGGAGGAAGAAGCATGACCGACGAAACCATCCCACCCGCACCCCCCGGTCTCCCGCCTGCTCCTCCTGCCCCACCCGGATTGCCCCCGGCGCCCCCCATGCCTCCCGGCATGGATGCACCTCCTGCTCCTCCCGGTCTCCCCCCTGCTCCTCCGATGCCTCCCGGCATGGACGCACCCCCCGCTCCTCCCGGTCTTCCCGCTGCTCCTCCGATGCCTCCCGGCATGGACGCACCTCCCGCTCCTCCCGGCATGGCAGCCCCACCCGCACCTCCTGGCATGGACGCGCTCGCCGCACCGCCTGCCCCTCCCGCCATGGAAGCACCGCCTGCTCCTCCTGCCCCTCCCGGCATGGACGCGCTCGCCGCACCGCCTGCCCCTCCTGGCATGGACGCACTCGCCGCACCGCCTGCACCTCCGGGCATGGACGCGCTCGCCGCACCGCCTGCACCTCCGGGCATGGACGCACTCGCCGCCCCTCCTGCACCTCCGGGCATGGACGCGCTCGCCGCCCCTCCTGCACCTCCCGGCATGGACGCGCTCGCCGCGCCTCCTGCCCCTCCTGGCATGGACGCGCTCGCCGCGCCTCCTGCCCCTCCCGGCATGGAAGCACCTCCTGCACCTCCTGGCATGGACGCGCTCGTCTCGGACGACCTGATGCCGCCTGCTCCTCCCGCGCTTGAACCTCTGAGCGAGGATGAGTTGGAAGCCCTCGAAGAACCGGCGGAAGCATTGGCTGCAGATCCCTTGGCCATGCCTGCCGATGACCCCTTGGCGATGCCCGCGCCGCCTGCGCCGCCCGGCCTTGATCCTCTTGCAGCAGATCCCCTTGCGATGCCCGCGCCTCCCGCTCCTCCGGAGATGGACCCGCTCGCCGCGCCGCCCGCGCCGCCCGGCCTCGACCCTCTTGCAGCAGATCCCCTTGCGATGCCCGCGCCTCCTGCTCCTCCGGAGATGGACCCGCTCGCCGCGCCTCTTGCACCACCCGGCCTCGATCCTCTGGCAGCCGATGCGCTTCTCGCGCCCCCGGCTCCTCCAGCAGATCTGCCTGACTTGACCGCAGCACTCCCTGTCGAGGGTGTTCAGGGTGAAGGCGAGGACAAGATGGACGCCACCGAAGAAGGCCTCTCCGGCGTTGTTGCCGGAGCCGTCTTGCGCTCCTCGGACGAAGTTGACAGCATTGCTGGCGACAAACTCGAAGGAAGCATCCGCGAAGTGGAAACCACCGACATCGATGCTGAGGGACACGTGACCAAGCAAAAGGTCACAGGAACGCTCACGTTGTCCAACCCCTCCAAGGACGACCGTGTCTACGACGTGGATGCGGTCATGTCCGACTCGGGATCGACGAACCTCAAGGGGAACGTCGTCAGCGTGGAGGAGCTTGAACCCGGCCAGGAGCATGTTGTGGACTACACCGTGTCCGATCGAAACATGTTGATGATGACCGAACGCTTCGACACCAACCCCGCACGCGACAAGGAGCGCTCGCTCTCCTTGGCCATGGGTGCAGAAAACACGTTGTCGCTCGAATTGGAGGTTCGCAATGTCGCTTCATCCGCACTGTACGACGTCGTTGTGACCCGTCCGTTGCCCAAAGGCATGAACGTCACTGAAGTTGAGCATGCGACCGTTGAAGACGGTACGCTCTCCTGGGACGTCGGCCACATGGAGGCCGGTGCCACCAGCACCATTGTCGTCCGAGGTACCCTTTCCGTCAGCGGCAAGAAACCCGTCTCGAGCGGTTCGGCCACCGCCACCTACCGCGCAGATTCGGCCCTGTCCACGATGACCTTCGAAGACCTCGATGCGTTCTGCCGTGGTTTCGCATACATGCGATCTGTGGAGGGCGAGCGTCCTGACACCTGGGAAGTCACCGCCGTGTTCGAAAACCGCTCTTCCTTTGCCGTGGACTTGGTCAAGTTGCAGGCCCGTTTGAAGGGCAGCGACGAGTTGCTGTTTGATTTCAGCGACGTCAACGAAGACGTTGCTCCTCATGGCGAATGGCGCTCTGAGTCGGTGAGCGTTGCCTCAGCCGAGAAGCCAGACTTGACGTGGGAGTTGTCCTACACCGTCCTGCCACGCACCAGTGCCAAGACAGAAGGAACCCTCACCATGGCCGCCCGCGATCTCGAGGTCGTGGATGGAAGGGTCGAGAAGACCTACAGCAAGTCCAAGCTCCACTCCTACCGGGAACAGACGGTCCATGCTGAAATCCGCATCACGAACACGGGCTCGTCCGAGATCAACCTGATGCGTCTGACCGACGATATCCCCGGTATCTTCCATGCCGTGGACACGTCGACGCTCAAGGTCAAGCACGGCAGCCAATCGTTGCCGCCTGAGCAATTCAAGGCTGAAGTCAGTGAAGGCATCACCCTCGAAGGTGAGCATCACAGTCCTGACGGTGCAGGTCACACGCTGACCTTGACCATCGGCCGCAAGGGCCCCATCGGCATGGCTCCCGACGAAGAAGTGGTCGTGACCTACGATTTGGTCGCTCCTGATCCTTCGCCTCAGAACGAACGCGTGGATGCACCCACTCGCGGTGAATTCAGCTGTGAGCGGTTTGGTCCGGTCTGCGAACGTGACGTCGAATCGGCACCTTCGCTGCGTGTGGTCCACCACCGCCGTGACTTCTCTGCAGGCAAGCAGGCCCTGAAGGTCGGCGGTCGAGGCCGCTACGAAGTGTTGATCCTCTTCGAAAACAACGGTGACACTCCGCTGGCTGACGTCCAACTCAAAGACGTCATTCCACCCGGTTACGAGATGACGGAATGCGAAGTTCGCGCCAACAACTCGGCCCTCGAAGACGTCGAAACCACCCAAGAGACGGACGCCACCGGCACCACTGTCATCTGGCACCTACCGAGCGTTGGCAAGGCCGAGCGCATCGATGTGGCCTACATGATCAAGGGCGACGGAGAGATCGACACCGACCTCCTCAACACCTTCCACGGGGCCGTCTTTGGCGAGGAGATCGAAGACGACGATGTGGAGCCGGAAGCACCGGTTGAATCGGCTGAGGTGGCTGAAGATGACGAAAGCGTCCCTGCAATGAAGTTCCGAGACGACGTTCTGGACCGAGTCATGGACGCCCATGGCATCGACAGCGAGCACCGTGATGCGTTCATCGCCCACGCTTCAAGCTTCGACCACGACGGCAACAACTACCTCAAGAAGCAGGAATTGGAGGACGCCGCTGCGGCATGGAACGAGGCCCACAATGAAGCTCCCGACACTTCTGAGGAAGCTGAGGAAGCCGAGGAAGCCGAGGAAGCCGAAAGCGAGGACGCGGCAGACGATGCTGCGGAAGCCGAAACCAAATCCTGTCCCATCTGCATGAAGGACGTTGCAGCAGACGCCACCGACTGCGACTGCGGCTTTACCTTCGATGTTTGATTCAGAACGGCAACTGCCATCGGGGCGCGAGCCCCGGATCTTCGTCGTCGTCAACGATGAGGATGACGGGGCGACGCATCGTCACCACCAATTCCTCGAGTGGTGTTCGTGTGGCAGGTGCCATCGTCCCAACGCGCAGGTCAACCGCCAACCATGCCTCAGGGTATTGGCGCATCCACGCACCGAGTTCAGCCTCGATGGATTCCGGAGGCGCACCAGGCCGAACGCTCGGCAAGTGATCCCATCCCTGCGGGCACCGCTGCTCCATTTCCGTCCACAGAAACACGCGTGGTGAGGTGGGCAAACGAGCAAGTTGCTCCTCTGCTTCTTCGACGGTCGCACTGACCGGTTGACCCGGCATGGGCATTGGTAGGGGGTGGGCCCAGCCGGGATTGACCTCGAGTGGACTGCGGCGGCGCATGGTGAGCGGTTGACGGGGAGGGACTTGAAGTCATCAGCCGCACACGTCAACGGGCGAACGTTCATGCCGTGTATTCACGCCGTCGAACCGTGAGCACCCCATCGGCCCCCGGCGGTCCCGCCCCGCCCGCGCCCCCTCAAGGCGCGATGTTCACCATGTTGGCCATGATGCTGATGATGGTCCTGCTTGTCGTGAATCCAAGCATTCGGAACACCTTGGGGGACATCGCTGACCCCATTCTGTCGCCTGTGCTTCCTGAGGAACGCTTCGTCATCATCACGCTGCTCATCCTGGGAAGTGCCTCCATGCTCGTCAACACCGTGCTTCGGAACCTGTTCATGGATCCCATCGCACAAGCGCACATCCAGCACCGCCAAGGACAGGTCCGGCAAATCATGAATGAAGCACGAATGTCTCGTGATTCCACCCTTCAAGACAAGGCCATGACCTTGCAACAGCAAATGATGCCTGAACAACTCGGCGTGCAAATGGGTGCGATGAAACCCATGATGTTCACCATGGTCTTCATCATCGCCATCTTCGCATGGTTGACCACCACCGTGGAAGACTTCCGCGTCGGTTACATCTCCCTGCCCTGGGCTCCCGAGTGGGGCCTTAACGATCGATTTCTGCTCTTCCCTGCATGGATTTGCGCCTACATCTGCATGAGCGCACCGTTGGGCCGCGTCGTGGATCGCCACATCAAACTCCTTCGATACCGCAACCACCCCTTGGTGGTCGCACAAGAGACCATTCCCGAGCCGCTGCTTCACCTCATCCAAGGCAAGAAGGGCGCCGGTGAATCCGCGTCTGGCCGAAGGCAGGAACAACGCCGCCGCCGTGACGGTCCACGCAAGCGAAACGACAGCGCGGCTGCGAAAACCGACGACACGGATGCAACCACAAGCGCCTCGACCACAGCCAAGGACGTGGTCTGCCCGACATGTTGGAGCGATCAAGTTCGACGTGAAGGGCCACGAACCAAGGTGTGCCAGACCTGCTTCCATGAGTGGGTGTGACCATGGTCCGGGTCACGGTTTCCGGACACCCTGGCAGCGGCACGTCCACGCTTGTGACCGCTCTTGCAGAACGCTACGGGTGGACCACCCTCAACGGTGGCCAAGTTTTCCGTGAGGAAGCGGCACGCCGCGGTCTCGATCTTGCGGCCTTTGGACGACTGTGTGCCGAAGACGCGTCGATCGACAAGGACCTCGATGCACTGCTTCAAGAGCGCATGATGGACCATGAGGGTCCTGACGTGGTCGAAAGCCGAATGGCAGGATGGTGGGCCTACAGGTTGGGTCTCGACTGCATACGTGTGTGGCTTGACGTCGACGAAACGGAGCGCGCCAAGCGCGTGGTCATGCGTGAGGGAGGCGAACTCGAAGATGCACTGCAGGCCAATCGCGACCGTCGTGCCGTGGACGGTGCCCGCTTCGAGGAACTCTATGGCATGCAGCCAGAAGATGCGGAACCCTATTCACATAGGCTCGACGCGAGTCGACTTGACGCTGCAGCGGTCGTTGAGGCCGTGGCTGCGATAATCGAGGAGGATTCGGTATGACTCACATTGTGCTCGACGCTGAGGCAACGACCGACCCCGCGTACGGGCAACGTCCAGAAGAGCGGAGCATCGAGGATCGAATCGCTGCTGGCGTGCTGCTCTTGGACAAACCAGCAGGGCCAACATCGCACCAGGTCGCGGCTTGGGTGCGCGACCGTTTCGGTCTTGAGCGCATGGGCCACGGCGGAACCCTCGATCCATTTGCGACAGGTGTGCTCCCGCTGACGTTTGGAAAATCGATGCGTTTGACTGGGAAAGTGTTGACCCACGACAAGACCTACATTGCGGTGCTCGACGTTCCCGAAGCGATTGACGACGAGGTCTTGGAAGCAGCCCTGATGCGTCTGCGTGGCCGTGTCTATAACGTCCCGCCAGAAGTCTCCGCGGTCAAGGTTCAAGTTCGAACCCGCCGGGTTGAGCGCTTGGTGTTGCTCAATCGAAGCCCAACTCACATCGTCATCGAAGTGGCGTGTGAAGCAGGGACGTACATCCGAACCATGGCACGTGACCTTGGACTCCTGCTCAATCAACCGGTGAACCTGGTCGAACTGCGTCGTTCAGCCTCAGGTCGTTTCGATCTTGAGGCCTCTGCATCGCTGCAACAGGTGGCCGACGCCCATTGGCTCTGGTCCTCTGAAGGGAAGTCAGAGGCCCTGCTTCGCCTCCTCCACCCCATTGAGATCCTCGTGGAAGACTTGCCCACCGTTGTCGTGCGGGATGCAGCCGTCGGGGCTGTGGCCCACGGTGCACCCTTGATGCGCCCAGGTGTGGTGTCCGTGGATGGCGGCTGGACGACCGGCTCGTTGGTCGCTGCCATGTCGCTGAAGGGCGAATTGATCGCCCTGATGCGATTGAGCGTCGACAGCACCTCAATTCAAGGGATGTCCGATGGCGAAGTGGCCAAGGCAGAAACGGTGGTCATGACGACCGAGGTGTACCCTCGTTCGTGGGCTTCGAAAGAAGCCTGATCACGCTTCGATGTACTCTTCGTAGATGTATTCGTCTGTTTCAATGCGGATTTTCAATTCCGGCATGGTCCCCACAACCTCTCCTGCCGTTACCGGACGGCCCCCACGGCCTCAGGAGAATCCGCACGCCCGCCTCTTCGCATATGAAGGTTCATTGTCGGACGCGCATTATGCGACCCGCAGTGGTGGTTTCACTCCACCTTGCGAATCCGCTTTGGAGCGAAGGCCGCGAAGATGCCAAGAATGGCGACCAGCGCCAGCACCGTGCCTCCAACGACCATTCCACCGGAAAGTTCCGGCCCGCTTGACGATCCTTCGTCAGCATTGGTTTCGGCGGGTGAAACGGTTACGGGCAGACTCTCAAGGTTGTTGGATTCATCACGTTCATCGACGGTTGCGCTTCGATCGACTTCCGTTTCGAGCCGGATAAGCGCATCATCGTCTTCTGGCACACGCCAGGAAAACTCCACCACGCCGAGGCCTCCAGGTTCGATGAGCGGGATTTCGCCAGTGCCAATCAGCTCGCCGTCTGCGGTCAGACGAACGTCAACCAGGGTTGCGGTCACCGCACCGGAATTGCGTACGTACACGACGATGTCCACGATGGTCCCGCTCACAATTTCCCCTGCAGGTGCCACGATCTCGTCGATGCTCAGGTCGGCCAAGGCACGCACGTCGAGGTCCAAGGTTCGCTCTGAGCATGAGGTCTCGTCACACACGGTGACGCCGACGGCGACAAAACCAGGCGTCGGAGGCGTGAGACGAACGACGCCTGCAGCAAGGTCCACCGTTGCCCATGAGCGGTTGGTGGTCGCTTGGAGGTCTGTAGAATCAACGTCACTCACCTCGATGGGAACGGTGGTCTCGACCTCGTGTTCAACGGGCACGGTGCCTGGGAACTCCCCCACCACAGGGGCATCGTCCACGGTGGCGACTTGGACGGTCCATGCCTCGGTCCATGTGTTGCCCGCGGCGTCCATCACCGACGTGACAATGCCTGCATTCCCCGATGCTTCAGGCACCAAGGACACGCGAATTTGACCCTCGGTGAAATCGACGTTGACGATTTCAGGCCCATTGTTGGTGAACGACACCGACAAGGCACCTGCAGCGGTTCGGTCATCGGAGCATCGCGTGATGAGGGGCAACACGATGCCACCGGCGTCCTCTGTCAGGCTTTGATCACCGACGTTCTGACAGACGGGGTCCTCATCGTATTCCACGCTGAAACCTCCGCTTAGGCTGACTTGGCTAAATTCCACGGCTGTGCTTGAGGCAGAGCCGTCTGCATCCCATGTGAACACGGAACCAAGGCGGATTTCCACTTCGCTTTGCTCCTCGGCCAAAGCGTGGCCGATGGGCAGATCAAATCGGAAGTTGCCGAGGGCCGTCACTGGCTCGTTGGCGACGACCACGCCGTTCACGTAGGCTGCCCAACGAGAACTGCTCTCAAGCAAACCCACGACGTCGCCATGAATGCGGCCAATGAGGGTGAGGGTCGGGTCGTTGACGTCAACCGTCAATCGGGTCATGCACCCTTCGTTCATGGTCGCACGGAGCTGGAGCGCGTCCACGTTCGGCAACAAGCCGCTGGTGTCGTGCGTCGTCCACGTTCCTGGCGTGCCGTCGCTGGACATTTCACGCACTTCGAAACTCAAGTTCTCGGTCGGTCCGTCGAACGTGTAGGCCACGCGGCCAAGGCGTTGGTCAGGCGGGCGTTCGACGACCGCGCTGATCCAGTGGCCCATCGTGCCCTCGGCCGAGGGCTGGAGGCCGCAGGCGGCGAGGGAAAGGCCGTCCGTGGTGCCGGCGTCCATGTCGAGGTGGAGCACGGGAATCTCCACGTTGCTGGTCGTGGAGGTCGCCGTGGCCTGTTCACCGCCATACCATGGCGTCAGGACCACGATTTCGAGGCCAACGGCGTCCACGCGAAGTTCGCTGTCGTCGGTGGTGCCTTCCGAGACGTAGTCCAAACGGACGGTCAGGTCGGACAATTCACTCCACGTCCAGTTGGTTGGATCGTCAAGTCCGATTCTATAGGGTTGGCCGTCCATGTAATCGATGCCGCCACCGGTGTTGGACCAGGTCTTGACCAAATCGAAGATGCCTCCCGTTTCGTGGGAAATTCGGACTTTGTCTTGGTAGAGGGCTTCCGGCACCTCGATGGCCAACACAAGGGTGACGTCACGAACGGCGAAATTGGTCAAGCCGCTGACGTCGAACCCGTCCACGTCGATGTCCGGACCTGTGCTCCAGGTGAACGCACCGTCGGGTGCTCCAAGGCTGGCATTGCTGTCCGTCGGCGTGGAGGTCGCCCAGACCGTTTGCGCCACGAGGTTTTCTGGGCGCTCATGCATGAAGGTCAGATGATCGTCGGCCACCATGGCTTGCGTGTGTTGGGCAGGTGCGGTGCTGAAGCTGACGCTGTCGTCGAGCGACCAATCGGTCGGATCGTCAAAGGTGCCTTGCGGGAACAGGTCAACGTCCGCAGTATCGTGGACGCTTCGAGCCCCGGCTGGTAGGGCAGGAAGGAGCAAGAGGAGGACGAGCAAGGTCGCGACACGTGCCTTGGTCATGGTTCCCCTTGGAGCGCAACGGCACTTGAACGCACGGGTCTCCTGCACCGCGGAGAAACGCGTTGCGGTGCGTTGAAATAGGCGCGTCAGGACGGCGCGATACCTCTTGGCTGTGGTGGTGTAGGGGTTAGCACGGCAGATTGTGGTTCTGCCAGCCCGGGTTCAATTCCCGGCCACGGCCCTCTGTTGTTTGATGCCGTGAGCGGGCCTTGGCCTCAGGAAAGGCGCTGAGTTCTGACCTTCGCACGGCAAAGCCGTGCTCACCTCCCGGCCACGACCCTCTTTGCAATGGATTGTGCGCACCTCCCGACCCCGACCTTCTCCACTCGACAAAGATGATGAGGAGCCCTGCTGACTCACCGGTCGATGAACGCCACGCGGTGGGCCTTCGCTGCCCTTGTGCCGCTGCTCTTGGTGGCGGTGTCATGGAGCGTCTTTTCCTCTGATGAGACGCCGGTCCAAGCGGAGACCTCTGAAGGTGAATGCAACGGGATGGACATCCTGTGCGACCGTCCCTACGACGAAGTGACCTTCCCTGAAACGCACAACGCTTTCGCCACGCACGCTGACGGCATCTTCTACCCGGCCAGCAACCATCGCAGCGGGCTTGACGCGCAATGGGATGCGGGCATGCGCGCCTTCATGCTTGACACGCATTACCTCGACCGCGACGACCCCTTGGTCGACGAGGTCCGGTTGTGCCACGGAAGCCACGACGGCGCCATCAGTCCGTGTTCCTACGGGCGCGTCGACCCGAGCGAATGGCTTGGAGAACTTGAGGGCTTGATGGCCGAAGCGCCGCGTGATGTGGTCACCCTGCTCATCGAGAATTACGTCGAGCCGGATCACCTGTGGGCGCAATTCAGCGGAGCGAACTTGACCGAACGCGTCTACGTCCACGAATTGAACACGCCGTGGCCGACCTTGGGCGAGTTGGTCGACGACGGCACGACCCTCGTCCTCTTCTGGGAGCAAGCCAACGACGAGGCGCATCCGCACTTCCACGGTTTCACCACCTACGGCTGGACGACGAATTACGCTGAAAGCAATCCAGAGGACATGAATTGCGACGTCCATCGGGGTGACGGTGACCAGCCGGTGTACCACATGAACAACTGGCTCGGTGGCCCTGCTGGACTGTCGGATCCGCTTCGCGCCGAAGAGGTGAATGACGTCGACTTCATCGTCGAACGCGCCACAGAATGCTGGGTCCAACACGGCAAGCGCCCGACCTTTGTGGCCGTCGATTGGTGGGAAGACGGTGACGTGGTCGAAGCCGTGCGCCAGATCAACCTCCTCGATGCGCCTGAGGGCGCATGAGGCTCAGAGGGTCTGCGGGCCACCGGCGGGCATCGGTGCCAGCATGGTGATGTTCTCGCCGCGCAGGCTGGGTCCTTCGTGGAAGGTCGCGAAGATGCCGACGTCGGCACCGCTGGCGCCACCGATGTTGTGGGCCAAGGCGAACCACGTCCGTCCTTCTGCATCGACGCGGATGTCGAGGAAGTCGCCAAGGCCACCGCAGCGGTTGTAGCCGCAGTCCTCGAGGGTGTCGATTGGATCGTCCATGGCGTTCAGTTGCACGGTGGTCAACAAGGGCGTCTCGTTGAAGGCGTCCGTCGCGTAGGTCAGGTAGGCGTTCCAGATTTCCTCTTCCCGCGCGTCTTCCCCGACGTATCCAAAGGCCACGGTGCCGGCGTCACCGGCCACGACCACGGGGAATCCGGTGCCGGTCAAGCCGATGGGCGGTGCGATCATGGTCGCGTTGGACCAGGTCGTGCCTTGATCACGTGAATACGACCAGTAGGGCATGTCGTCCAAGCCCATCCACATCGCGTGGACGTTGCCGGAGGAATCGACCTCCACCTGCGCTTCTTCGGCGTTCCACGTGTCTGCGGTGCCGGTCACGGAGGTCGGAAGCGGGTGTTCGGTCCACGAAATGCCCGCGTTGGTGGTGCGGAACACCGAGTAGCCTTCGCCTGTGCAGCCCTTGTTGCCGCGGTAGAAGTTGCCGTCGACGCTACCGACCAGGTGCGCGGAAAGGCCACCGGAGGAGCAGGTCACCGGCGCGCCAGAGGTTTCTGGGCCCCACGTCGCGCCACCGTCCTGGCTCGAGGAGCAGAGGGGGTGCGGTGCGTTGCCGTTGATGCAGAACATCCAGGTGGTGGGGTGAAGGAGGGCTTCCATGTTGGAACTCGCGATGGTTTGGTGGTCTTGGACGGAGTAAATCTGCGTGGCCACGCTGGGACCGTTCCATGAGGCACCCTCGTCATCGGACCATTCCACGGTCATGCCAAGCAAGGCGTGCATGTCGAATTTCATGATGCGGCTGGTCCACGGGTCGACGTAGATGTAGGGGTCGTTGGAGTTCGCGATGGGCAGCAGTGGGTCGTAGACGTTCTCGCAGGAGTAGTCCAACACGGTGGTCATGCCGATCAAATCGCAGGCCACCACGGCCGTCGAGCCACCCGGTCCGTTGCCGTAGGAACTCATGAAGAGGGTCTGGGACTCGGTGATGCCCATCGTCGGCTCGAAGGTGGACATGCCGATGCCGTAGTAGGTGCCCATGGCATGGAAGGGCGCGTTGCGGCCTTCGAAGACCATGGAGTCGTTGCCCCAGGCGTCCACGGCATCCGGGAGGTGGTACCATGTCAGTTCGGGACGTTCAAAATCCCACACCGTGGAGGTCGGGGCCTCGGGTGCTTCTTCTTCCGCGCCCAAGCATCCTGCCAACGGCAAGGTCAGCATCATCGCGGTCAGAAGCATCGCCAGTGTACGCATGGGGCTCACCTGAGGCTCGATTGCGCGAGCGTCACGCGTCGTCTGAGAAAGAGGTTGGACTTGAACGCTGCCGTCGGTGCCTGCGGGAGCCTTCGATGGCTTGACGGTCCAGAACGGACTTGCCGTAGGGCGTCAGGTATTGCTCAAGCGGGTCACGGCGCCGTCGAACGGTGCCTGAACCTCGACCACCAACCTTTCCGCCTCCGCTGGGGTTTCGCCCCGCTTTGAGCCGTTGCTGGACTTCAAGGGCCCGTTCCCGTTTTTGTGCATCGCTGAGGTTCTTCATCGAGGGGTCCTTCATCAGGCCTTCAAGCTCCTTCTTTTGAGCACGCTTCTTTGCGGCTCGATGTTGGTACACGAAACTCAATCCTCCAATCGGAATGGCAAACCACACCGTCGTGGATGCGCCGGGATGGAGCGTCAACACCGGCAAGCCAAGAAGAATGAACACGCCGACCAGCAAACCAACCGAACCAACCGATGCCGCCGCGATCGTCGGCAACAATTTCCTCACGGAGCGCGTGAAGTACCATGTGGCCAAGGCGGCGATGACGGGAATGAATTCACCTTGCTCGATGTCGATGCCCCGTACGTACAGGGCTTGAACGCCTGCGGTGATGCCAATGAACGCCAGCAACCCAGCCATCATGCGCAGGCTGGCTTGCGCCACGGAGACCATGATGACCCCGATGATTCCCGCACAGACCAGTTGGCCTTGGGCCACCGGGAGTGGGGATTCGACGCCCGCAGACTCGATCAGACCGAGGAGGTTGGGCGCCAAGACATAGCCCGCGACGGCGCCAATGGCAAAGGCGGTCACGGGCAAACGCCTGTGGCCTTGGAGCAAAAGCAGGATGGAAAAGAGCACGATGGGGGCCCCACCCAGTGGCCCTTGTGCTTCCACGACCAGCAGCAGGTCGCTGCCGGAGTCGGAGATGTCGTTGATTCTCGACACAGGCCAACCACATCCATCCCTGTCTTCAGGATGCCGATGATGACCTCATGGTTGGAGTTCGCTCGCAGGAGGTGGATTCGTGTTCACCACATCGCGCCCCACGCATGGATCGGGGAGGGATTCAGGTCGGGTCAAAGGTTATACTCATGACAAGAAAGCGTGGTTTGTTCGCATGATTCGACCTCAGAATGCAATCCAATGCAGCGAATTTGCTCATCAAATAGAATCTCGGAAGATCGAACCTGATTTTGTAGTATACAGCACGAAAAAAGTCATCACTGTCGGCCAAAAACTGATGCGAATTTTCACAGGCTCAGCATTGATTTTACTCGGGATTATTTTTGGATTCATGTTCGAAGGAGGATGGGTTGGTACTTTGCCAATTTCGATCCTAGGATTGTTCATCGTCTTGCCAGTAGTACTATTGAAACCCCCGTTTTCTGAGGACGTCAACCTCTCAGTGTCTCAAGTTTACATTTCATCGATCAATACTCTGGTGGATTATAATTCTCAAAACAATGAGATCGTTCGTTGCCAAACAATGACACTCAACCAAGATTCATACATCACGTACAGCATCAATAAAGACCGTGATATTCACACCTACACATTGGTCAGTGGTGCGAAGAAAGTCACCTTGCTTGGCAACGCCTATGGCATAAACCAGAACATTCTCGACTTTGCGAAGAAATACGGTGTAGATATCAAGCAATGAACAAATTGCTGAACTTGGATGATCTGCAAGGTGGTCAGTACTTTTTCCAATCCGTTCCGGTCCACCAAAGGGTGGTTCCGTCGTCCATGGCCCTCCACGTGTATCCATGTTCATCGGTCCACTGTTGCACGACCTGCGGCTCGGCTGGCGGGTTGGAGGCTTCTTCCTCGACGGTCAAATTGAACATGGCCTCCAGCTCTGTTGTCCGTTCAACCGTGATGCCAAGGGCCTCAGCGGTCATGTTGAGGATGCCACGCTCGGAGTCGCTGATCTTTCCGTCAACCCCTGCCGCTGAGTAGGCCTTGAGGTAAGCGGTTTCCGTTTCGGTGTACGTCGAAGGGATGATCTTGGCGCTCATCTTGTCCAGGGTGTTGATGATGGGTTTTCGGACCAACATGACGCTTGAACCGAGAAGCACACCACCAAAGATGCCGTACCCCATGATGGACTCCATGACTTCGCTCCCGATGATGAAGAAGAATGCACCCAAACCAGTGAACATCGAGTTCCTGAAGGTACGTCGCAATTTCGAATCGATGCCAAGGACGGTGTCCTTCATCGACGCATGGGCGAACATCATGCCTTCAAAGGCGAAAGGAAGCACCATCAGGTAGGGGATCAACATCCAACAGTAATCTGAGATGATTTGAGCCAGCGACGGATTCGGGTCAAGTCCGTCAACGAGCGCATCACCCAACGAAGGTGATGTACCTCCATGGAGCGCTGGAATGACGAGGAACATGATGACGAAGAGCATCATGTTGCCAATGACCTTCCCAAGGAAGCCAATGTAAAGTGATCGAGAGGTCAAACTGTTCTTCTTGTTTTGATCCTCGACCTTCTCGTACTGCTTCATCGAGGCGCGCATCACGACAATCGCGACAATGGACACCATCGGTGAAAGCGCCATCATCAAGAAGCCGATGACGGGCGTGTCTTCGATGTCCCAGACGCCTGTCTGAGGACAGTTCCCGACCGAATCAATGGTGCTCTGCAAGGATGGACTCACAGAACCCATCTGCATCTGAATGATGGGTTCAACGCCGACCTCGTCGCAGATGAGCCATCCATAGTTTTCATACAACCAGAGGTCGGTGGTGACGATCATGAAGATCAGCGTCAGAAGCGGAATCACGTACCATGCATGGGCTTGGAGGCGTGAACGATAGAGAAACGACAACTGCTTCACATGGTAGTAGATTGGAAAACAGAGGTACAGTCCAATGGAGCACACATGCGCTGAAATGAAAAACGTCGTGTTGAAATTCCACAGGTATTGATCGAGGTACCACCAATCTGGTCCGTTTGGTGTGAGGTTCTTGATGAAGAAGGCCGCCTTGAATCCCTCACAGGCGATGAGGATCGCCATGAAGCGATTCTCAGCACGCTTCGAATCAGCACGGATGATCAAATAGGCCAGAGCGAGAAGCCAGATGAGGGATATCAGGCTGAGGACCTTGCTCCCAAATTCAAGCCCATACAACCTCCCGGCAGTGAACTGCTGAGCGTAGTACTCACCGAGCGTGGTCACGATTTCACCAACGAATCGGAGCGAATAACACTTTCACCGACCGAGTCGGTCGAATCACCATCATACGGACTTTCTTCGCTTGAAGGTCGGCGTCCGCGTCACTGCCAAAACGGGTCCTGATAGAACGGGGCCTCAACCTCGCCGTGCAGATCTTTGTCGTACACAAGGTACGTTTCATCGTCGGACTCGAACCGCGACATGGTCCCAATGCGTCGGTGGCGCACGATTTTGCCGGTGGTGATCCTTCGGGTGAAGTTGTTCCGATGGTCTTGGACCAATCCTTTGAGGCGCTCGTCCTCGTATTCAGCGTCCTGCATCCACACTTCCGGCTTGTCGTCCTCCTGGAGTTCGAAATCGATGCGTTCGTGCAAGGTGTATCTCTTGTCCGAAAAGACGCGTATGCTCCATGCTCCTTTGGCTTGGCCGGGCAAGGAGGTGTCGTTGACATCGATGTCTTTGAGCCAACGCCACCGGTCACCGTGGTCGCTGTCGTCAGCATTCGACGGATAGAGGCCCACCCACGCTCCTGGGTCAGGTGGAGGGTTGGTGATGCAGAATTTGATGGGTTGGTGGTGGTTGAAGGACAGCACCTCAAGCTGCGTCCGGGCGGTTTGAGCATTTTTTCCCCGCTTGAAAAAAGAAGTGACCAATGGCGAAATTGCAATGGCAGGAACAATTGCCAAGCAAACTCCAACGCTAAACAACATCGCACCCGGAATGAGCATTGCGAGTCTATCCTCGCTCGTGGATGTGGATCCTATGATGAGAAGTGGTAAACCGAATATCATCAAAAATATACCAACCCGGATTACGATAATCGCTCGACGCTTGTTTGGCTCTGCATCCACCTCATCTGTACTTTCGTCTCGTGGGACGTTGACGCTTAGGGGCCTGGAGTTTGCGGGAATTCTGTACACTGCAGGCCCTTCCCAGTCCTCGCCGACATCGTTCCATACCGCACCGAGTTTGCCGAGATGTTGCACTCTATTTTCGCCACCGTCCCAGTTGTTCGGCTCGCCAGGGCCCCAGTTCGTGTAGGACCAGGGTCGGCCATCCGACCAGTACCAGTCTTCAGGACCTGGGCCCACGTCGCCAGGGTCACCGGGTTTACGGTCTGCGAAAGGTTTTCCACGGTATCGATCTCCTTTCCTTATTCCACCAAGCCATACCGGCGCCCCGCTGGAAATTCGAGTGATGTCTTCGTTCTCTT
>MDSV01040985.1_pt1 | contig 20033 bp, 24 predicted proteins | sample 810851 | NCBI WGS metagenome assembly MDSV01 (sample SAMN05326640, study PRJNA326480) | marine metagenome | isolation source: seawater | place: Atlantic Ocean: North East | collected 2012 | reverse complement strand
GGCACCCGCCATGACTGTTTGAAATTAGTGTACGCCGGTGATGACCGTTTATTCATTCCTGTTGAGAATATTGATATGCTGTCACGCTATAGTGGTAGTGATAGCATTGTTCAGCTTGATAAGCTCGGTGGTGCTGGGTGGCAAGCGCGTAAAGCACGGGTCAAGAAGAACCTGATGGAAATTGCTGATGAGCTATTAAAAATAGCGGCGGCTCGCCAACTAAAACAGGCTGATAAGTTAGAAATTCCTGAAGGGCTCTATAATGAGTTTGCGGCTCGTTTCCCTTACCCAGAAACCGATGACCAATTACGGGCAATTTACGATGTAATGATGGATTTAAAAAAGGGCATGCCAATGGATCGCCTTGTTTGTGGTGATGTTGGCTTTGGTAAAACCGAAATTGCTATACGTGCGACATTCATTGCGGCAATGTCTGGCGATCAAGTGGCGATCGTGGCGCCAACAACATTGCTCGCCCGTCAGCATTTTGAAAACTTTAACAAACGGTTTGCGGGAACTGGTTTAAGGGTAGCGCAGCTTTCTCGCATGGTATCAGCCAAAGAAGCTAAGCTTGTCCGAGACGGTTTAAGAGAAGGCTCAATTCATATCGTTATCGGCACGCATGCTTTATTTGCCCAAGAAACAAAATTTGCCAAATTAGGCTTATTGATTGTCGATGAAGAACAACGCTTTGGCGTAAAGCAGAAAGAGAAGCTAAAAGCACTTAAAGAAAATGTGCATGTGCTGACATTAACAGCCACACCGATCCCACGTACATTGCAGATGTCTTTAACGGGTGTGAAAGAAATGAGCATTATTGCGACACCACCCGTTGACCGTTTGGCGATCCGTACTTTTGTTTTGCCTTATGACCCTTTGGTCATTCGTGAAGCGTTGTTACGAGAATATCACCGCGGCGGACAGAGTTTCTACGTATGTCCACGAGTAAAAGATATTCAAAAATTGAAAGAAGCTTTAGATGAGCTTGTGCCAGAGTTAAAAGTGATTGCGGTGCATGGTCAGTTAACCCCAACAGAACTTGAAGAGCGCATGAACGCTTTTTATGATCGCCAATATGATATTTTGCTGGCGACTAATATTATCGAAAGCGGCATTGATATTCCTACAGCGAATACAATGATTATTCATCGTGCTGATATGTTTGGTTTGGCACAGCTTTATCAGATAAGGGGTCGTATTGGTCGTTCTAAACTCCGTGGCTATGCATATCTCACTTATGAGCAGAATAAAGTCTTGGGCGCTATTGCTGTTAAACGTCTGGAAGTATTAGAGATGCTTGATACATTAGGCGCAGGCTTCCAATTGGCTAGCCATGATATGGATATTCGTGGTTCTGGTAATTTGCTCGGTGAACAGCAATCTGGCCATATCAAGGAAGTCGGGGTCGAGCTTTATCAGCAAATGCTTGAAGATGCTGTTGCTGCAGCCAGAGACGGTATTGGTATGGATGATTTGACGGCGGATGATTGGTCGCCGATGATTCAGCTTGGTACATCTGTGCTTATTCCAGAGCATTATGTTGATGATCTATCGCTTCGTCTATCTTTGTATAGGCGAGCAGGGGAGTTAGAGGATCATCAAGCTATTGAAGCTTTTGCGACGGAATTGATTGACCGTTTTGGTCCTATTCCAGATGAGGTCGAGAATTTATTGACCATTATTGGTATTAAACAGCTTTGTAAAAAGGCTGGTATTGAAAAGATTGATGCCGGACCAAAGGGTGCAGTAATTAGCTTTCATAAGAGTTTCGCTTCACCAGAAAAAGTGATCGAACTTATTCAGAAAAATGCATTATTTAAACTGCGGCCTGACCAAAAACTCGTCAGAACAGCAAGTTGGAATTCAGTAAAAGAACGTGTTAACGGGGTGCGGGCGCTGGTAGTGTCGCTGGTTTAGTCGCTGTTTGGGTGATGTCTGTATTATCAGACGGTTTTTGGAAAGCAGGGTCAGTTGAAATAATCTGGTACATAAGTAAACCAAAGGCGCCAATTAACGTGCCGACAATTAAACCTTTAACAGCGTAATCAATAGTTTTATCTATATTCATATTTAACCTTGTGTGTAATTTAGGATGAACTTGCCTGGTATTCTTGTTGAAATACGCACAGGGCATTCTGGTGTGTCAACTGTGCCAGCCTCTACGCAGGCGTCAAAACGTTCTGAAAGAGCCTGTTGAACACTAAGTTCGTCTCTTTTGTTAAACTCATTGGCTATGCCTGTAAGGCATAGCGTGATTATTATTCCCGCAGTGAATGGTACACCTGATGACATTTTAGATCCTTTTAGTTATGAAGGTATATGCTTGATTTGGTATGGTGCAGATCTTACAACGATTCTAGGTGTCTCTGAGCTAAGAGTATAACTTATACGTGGTGTTTTATCAAAAGAAACTGTTTCACCGCGTAAAGTAGTTACAACTGCTTTTGTTTCTAACCTATTGCGGAGTGTTACTGCTAAAGCCGAAATATCAACATTTTCTTCTATTTCAACACTACATTTGCGACCATCTTCTTCGAATACAATGTTTGTGCCTTGTGGTGCAAAGGCAAGGGCGAAGTCACAACCTGTCGCTGTGAGCGAGTTGGCAGCTGTTTCAAAATTCTTTTGTAGTTCAAGCTCAGGTCCAAAGCCTATTTTTCCAGTGGCGACGCCTCCACCTACTACTAGAGCTATAGCTGTTATAGCTGCGATTGCTGTATATTCTGTTGGTGTGGCCATTTTAGTATCCTTTGCAAAAAATTAATTTCACAGACAATATATTTATTTTTATGTAAAGTCAAGAAAATGTTATGAGGATAGTTCGGTCTTATTTCTTTCGTTTTTAGACGTTTTTATGCCAGACTATATGGATGAGTATTGATTATGCTGAAAAGAAAGTCGTCGAAGCACTTGAAAAAGCAGGTGATAATAAAGCCAAAGCACGTAAACTTTTAATGACATGGATTCAGACAGATCATAAATTATTGCTAGGTTTAACGGCTGTGCACCTCAAAGGTATTATCCCTTATTGGGTAGAGCGTATGGAACGTAAAGAATCGGTTGTTGCTGAGGTATCTGAACAAATTAAGGCACCACAAACAACAAAAGAGCCTAAAAGCTTTGGCGAAGCGATGCTCCGCTCATTTGCTGGACAAAAGACAGCTGTTTTTGGTTTGGAGACAGGCAACACACCTTTGCAAAAGCGGGCGGCGTCGCAAAAACATATTGATGCAATTAAGTTTTTAGCGCAAAAAGGACAACAAAAGGCTAAGAAGAGTAGAGATGAAGAATAATACAATGATAAAAAACGATATGCAGGAGCCTCAAGCGCAAAAACATGAGGTCGTTAATCCAGATGATTTTTTTGATGCTAGGACTGATTTACGCCAACAATTTGCCGATGAATGCGGTTGGGGTGGTGTTGAGATTAAGCAAATGGGTGAGGATTGTGCCTTCCGCCGTTATTACCGCTTAACACGTGAAAAAGATGGCGAGGTTGAGACGGCAATTCTTCTCGACTCTATTTTAGAGATGGAAGATAAGGTCGCACCTGCGCATAAACTGGTCGATGTTGTCTCATTAGCACCAAAAATGAAGGCAGCGGGGTTGTCTGTGCCTGACGTATATTTTTCTGATGTTTCAAAAGGGTATGCTCTTTTAGAGGATTTTGGCGATTATTCTTATAACAAAGCGTTTCAGAATGGTGCTGACCAGCCAGAATTATATGGCTTGGCGACTGAGGCGTTACAGAAAATGCGTCAATCGACTGAACTGAATAGTCTTAAACTGCGTAATTACTACGAGGGGCACGTGCATGCGAATCGTGTGGATATTGTTCATTGGTATCGTCCTGCGGCATTATATGAGGCGAATCCAAGTGGTTTGATGGAGTCGTATTTAGCTGCCTGGGGTGAAATTGAGAACGCTTTGCCGCCATGTCCGATGATTTTCACGCATTGTGACTTCCATGTCGATAATTTGATGGTGCTAGAAGAGCGTGAAGGCTTAAATAAATGCGGTATTTTGGACTTTCAGGGCGCCGTTATAGGCCCTGCGCCCTATGATTTGGCTAATCTACTAGAAGATGCCCGTAAAACCCTCCCAAATGAGCTTAAAACGGCGTTGAAGGCTAAATATTGTGCTGATATGAGTGCTGAAGACAAAGAAATCTTTAATGCATGGTATCGTGTGCTAGCCACGCAATTCCATTGTCGTGTGATTGGTCTGTTTGTGAGGCTTTTAGTGCGTGATAATAAATCAATTCACTTACATCACGTACCCAGATTGCAAAATTACATCGTTGAGGCATTGGACGACCCTATTTTAGCGCCGTTGAAACGCTGGTTTGTTGAAAGTGGTATTGATCTATCAAAGCCTTTACCGCCCTTTGACTTGCCACGTTTAAGAAAAATTTTAGGGTTGATAGAATAACGCTTCCATTTTTTATTATTTCGTCGTATAATTAAGTTTAATAGACAGTATGTCTAGAATGTCTTAGGGGTAAGATATTCTTTTAGTCTTCTTGGGGAAGGCACAAAAAGGAGTTTTGGGAATGACATCGAGTTCATCCATTATTACAACTGCATTAAGATCGACGCTCCAGAATTTGGCGCGTTCGGATCAGTATAGCAGTGGCTCTAATACAGGATCTGTCGCCTCAAAATCGCCATCACAAGGTCGTGTTATTCAAGACGTGACAGATATAAGTTCAAATGCGCAAACGCTTAATCATAAGGCGTCTGAGTTGCAGGCTCATTTAAATGTTATTAATCGTAACGTAGCTGTTCTTGAAAGTTCTGGTCAGGCAGTTAGAGATGTTACGGCACAATTGCGTAAGGCAGATGTTGTCATTGGGCGTGCTTTGGCGCAGTTGGCGCAAGATGCGAATGCAGCTAAGCAAACAAGTAAAGCTGTACTGGCGGATTTTGCTAAAAACTTCAATGCAGATTTGAACAGCATAGATAGCATCGTTGCAAAGCAAGATAATGGGCAAGTTAATCTGTTGCGTGGGGATGCTCTTGAGACGTCCTTTACAGGTATTGCCAACACATCTTTGGTGACACAAGGGGCGGATATTACGCGTGAGGGTTTAGGTTTTGGTAAAGACTTTACTTTTGAGTCGCTAAGCGATGTTGCACGTGCTTCAGATCTTTTACGTTCAGCTATTGAAGGCGTTAAAGGCCTTGATGTAGCTTTTCAGGTTGATTTAGAAGAGATCCAAACAAAACAAGATTTCGCCGCAGGTACTGTTGAAACATTATTAGCTGGTTTTGAAGGGTTGGGCGGCCTAGGTCAGGCGGATGAAGGTGCTAATCTATTGGCGCAGCAGGCTAGTTTGCTTTTGGCGTCATCAGATGAGGCTTTGGTTTCTGAAGAGCAGCAAAGCCTATTAAACCTTTTCTAATCTTTTAATCCTGTATAGACTGCTTTTATGGCGTTAATCATTGATCTTAAACCAAATGAAAAAGTCCTCGTAGGCACAGCTGTTATTACGAATGACAAGTCCCGTTCGCGTCTGCATATTTCTGGTGAGGCAGCGATTTTACGTGAAAAAGATATTATGAAGTATGAGCAATGCGACACATTGTGCAAAAAAGTTTATTTCATGATTCAAACAATGTACTTAGCCCGTAATCCAAAGATGTATCACAAAGGCTATTTTGATTTGGTGCGTGCTGTGCAAAAAGCCGCCCCTTCAACATCTTTTTTCTTTCTAGGGATTAATGAAAATATTATTGCGGGGCTTTATTACAAAGCCATGAAAGAAGCGAGATCTTTAGTGGATCATGAACAGGAGCTGATAAATAATGTCAGACAGCAACAAGCCTGAAGATTCAGTGCAGGCTAATCCCTATGCCCGTTATGCAAAGCAGGCGCAGACAGGTATTTCTCAACGAGAAAAAGAAGGGCAGTTATTGGTTAAGTCTGCTCAGGCCTTCCAAGGTTTGCTTGATAATTGGAACCAAGCAAAATATGAGGATATAGAAACGGCTATATCGTATAATAGAAGTCTGTGGACGTTATTTTTTGAGCGTGCAGAGGCCGATGCCGAGCAAACAGCACTAAGTAAAACGATTATTTCTTTGGGGCATTTTGTGTTTCAACGATCGGCACAAATTTTAGCAGAAAAAGATCATGCGCAACGTAAGCCTATGTTTGAGGCGCTTATTAATGTGAATAAACAGATTGCTTCTGGGCTCTTTAAATAAAAAATACCCCGCTCGTGACGGGGTATATGGGTCGTTATAAACTTTTAAATTCTTTTAATTAACCAAGCCAGAGAGGTCTGCAACTGGTGTAGATGGTGTCTGCCCCGCTTGCTGCTGTGCTATAATAGCGTTTTCGGCATCTATTTCAGAAAATGTGTCAGATTCTGGTGCAACAGCAGGTTGTTCTTGTGCTGGTGCTTCAACAAAGGCGGGCTCTGCTGATATTCGAGTGACAGATTCCTGTACCTCTTGAGCACGTGAATATGCTTTAAGTTGGTTTTCTGTTGGGAATTGACGAACAACTTCTCCATTAGAGGCGTCAATTACCTGTAGAACCGTTCTGACATCAGATGTCGAGTCGAGTGAGAAGAAAGAGTTCGCTTTTGGCGTATCTCCAATTTTCACTGTTAAATCTTGTTTTGCTGTTTCATCGAATGTTTGAACAGCTTTATCATTCGCTGTTTTTGCATTCGTACCTTGCGCGCTTACCGCGAGGCTCGAATTGATTCCTTCAATCATGGCCTAACCGTCCTTTGTTAGCGCATTCTATGCGCTGTTATAGTCGGGAAATATATGTCGTGAACCCCTTCAAGACAGACTTCCTTATTATCATATTACCACTAAAATTGTGAAGTTGTCAAGTTTTTCGTGGTTTTGCACAGATAAATACTTGAGTATTCAACCTCTCTTATCAAAGTCGATCCGAGGATCAACGAGCACATAAGTAATATCACTAACGATTTTTATAACAAGACCAAGTAATGTGAAAAAGAAAAGTGTACCGAATACTACGGGATAGTCTCTATTTATTGTTGATTCAAAACCAAGAAGCCCTAAGCCGTCTAGGGAGAAAATGATCTCAATCAATAAAGAGCCTGTGAAAAAGATAGATATAAAGGCTGAAGGAAAACCTGCGATGACAATCAACATAGCGTTTCTGAATACATGGCCATAGAGCACTTTCTTCTCGGTTAAACCCTTTGAACGAGCTGTCATTACGTAGTTTTTACCAATTTCATCAAGAAATGAGTTTTTGGTCAGCATGGTAAGGCCTGCAAAGCCACTAACGACCATGGCGGCCACAGGCAAAGTGATGTGCCATAAATAATCAAATATTTTGCCAATCATAGAAAGACTTTCAAAATTATCAGAGGTGAGGCCACGTAAGGGGAATAAGTCAAGATATCGCCCTCCAGAAAAGAGGATAATAAGCAAAATAGCGAACATGAAAGAAGGGATGGCGTATCCAACAAAGACAACACCGCTGCTCCATATATCAAATGGTTGGCCATCTTTAACGGCTTTTTTTATGCCTAAGGGAATGGATACGAGATAGATAATGAGCGTTGACCAAAGACCAAGAGAGATAGAAACGGGTAATTTTTCTAGAATAAGTTGTGTCACAGGCGTGTCACGATAATAGCTATCGCCAAAATCAAAAGTAAGATAGTTGCCCATCATTAAAAAGAAACGCTCATGAAGAGGTTTATCAAAACCAAATTGTTTTTCTAGCTCCGCAATAAAGTCTGGGTCTAAGCCTTGCGCACCTCTATATTTGCTATTTGCGCCACTACCACTGCCTGCAACTTGGTTATAAGCGTGTTGTGGGCCTGTTTCGCTAAGGCCTGATCCACTAATCCGTGCCGTTGAGTCAACAGACAGCCCTTGTAGCTTGGCGATGACTTGTTCAACTGGACCACCAGGGGCCGCTTGTACAAGAAGAAAGTTGATGAGCATGATTCCGAAGAGCGTTGGAAAAATTAGCAAAAGGCGTTTAAGAATATATTGTCCCATATATTGGTTATATCAATGTTTGCATTAGCTAAAAAGCGCTTTATTTAATTGACATAATATTTATTTAGGTGTAGGTTAGGGCGATAAATTTTAGACGAGGTTTTCAATGAATGTTCAAAACATCAAATCAGTTTTTAAAAGAGCGGCTAAAGTGATTGTCTCTTTGCCGTTGAATGTAGCGACATCTTTTGGAGCTGCTTATGTTACGGGGTTTTGTGCACTATGGTTGCTGGAAAAAGTACCTGCCTTGACAAAGCTTATGGAGGTAACAAATATCCAACAAGATACACTGGTTGAAGGGTTGGTTGCGGGTGCTTTGGTTTCAACGATGTTCGCTAAAGTTGCTTGGGATATAATAAAGCCAAATTATAAAGCGCAGGCACGTGCTCTGAAGCGCGAAAATCATCTCTTGAAAACATTTAAATGATTTAAGGTCTTATATTCCAATCGACAACAAACCATTTGCCATTTTTATAGTCTAAAATAGCTAGAGAGCCTGTTGAGAGTTTAAGTTTAAACTTTTTAATAAAGTCTTGAAAGTCATTGGTAATATAGGGTGCAAATCTTGCAATGCCGTTGCTTGTTACGACTAAATGTGTTTTACCGCTTTCTTTTATTTCATCTGCAAAATCACACCAATCTTGTTTAACTTGTGCAGGGTCTATCAACCATCCATCAGGTACTTTGGCGTGGTTGTCCCAGTCTTTAATAGCCTGTTCACCAATGCGGGCTATTACTTTGTCTTCTGTTAGATTCTCGTCTGGGCCGTAATCAACTTCGTTTAAGAAGTCACGCTCTTCAGGTTCGAAATAGATACTGATTGTTTTTAGAGCGATTTTTGCCGTTAGCTTCGTACGCTGTAGATTTGAACAATAGGCAGCATCAGGTACTAAATCATGGGCTTTCAAGTAAAGCCCTAGCATCATGGCTTGTTCAACCCCAGATTGTACAAGTGGTAAATCTGTGCGTCCACCGACACGGGTCGGTATCTGATCTTTTTCAAAGGTGTTGCCGTGGCGGGCAATAATCAATCTTGTCATAGGCGTTATTTATAGCTAGTTTACAAAAAACAACAAAAGGATTTTTTAAAAATGACAATTGAAATTTCAAATCGTGTGAAAAGTGTAAAGCCGTCATCAACATTGGCCGTGGCTGCAAAAGCCGCCGAATTAAAAGCGGCTGGTAAAGACGTCATTGGTCTTGGTACCGGTGAGCCTGATTTTGATACGCCTGATTTCATTAAAGAGGGTGCAAAAAAGGCTATGGATAATGGCCAGACAAAATACACGAATGTCACGGGTACGAATGAGCTGAAAGATGCCGTTATTAAAAAGTTTAAAGAAGATAATGACCTGACGTACACACGTGATGAAGTGATTATCGGCACAGGTGGAAAGCAAAATCTTTTCAATGCATTAATGGCAACAGTTAATCCAGGTGATGAAGTCATTGTACCTGCGCCGTACTGGGTGTCTTACCCTGATATGGTGCTTTTAGCAGAAGGCACGCCGGTGATTGTTGATTGTTTAGAGCAAAACCGTTTTAAATTAACGGCTGCCCAATTAGAAGCAGCTATTACGCCTAAAACAAAATGGTTAATTCTAAATAGTCCATCAAATCCAACAGGTGAAGTTTATACACGTGAGGAGCTTAAAGCACTGACAGACGTATTGCTGAAGCATGAGCATGTGGCACTTTTGGTTGATGATATGTATGAATACTTAATCTATGGCGATATCGAGTTTACAACACCGGCGCAGATTGAGCCTAAGTTAAAGGATCGTATTTTGACAACAAATGGTGTCTCTAAATCGTATTCAATGACGGGTTGGCGCATTGGCTTCGCGGGTGGTCCTGCGCATGTGATTAAAGCGATGGGTAAGCTGCAAGGACAATCGACATCTAATCCATCATCAATCTCACAAGCAGCTGCAGTTACAGCGCTCAATGGCGATAAGTCATTCATTGAAGAATGGAAAAAGACGTTCAAAATGCGTCGTGATATGGCAGTTGAAATGCTGAATGCGGCAGAAGGCTTGTCTTGTTTGACACCAGATGGGGCGTTTTATGTGTTTCCATCTTGTGCAGGTTGTATCGGAAAAACCACACCAGATGGTAAAGTGATTGAAACGGATCAGGATTTTGTGACTTATTTGCTTGAATCAGTTGGTGTTGCCTGTGTTCACGGTGAGGCCTTTGGTTTAAGCCCTTACTTCCGTATTTCTTATGCGACAAGCACAGAAGCGTTGAAAGAGGCCTGTGGACGTATTCAGAAAGCTTGCGCACAATTAAATGGTCAAGCTAAAACACAAGCCGCTTGAAAGGCTGTTAAATAGTTAAAAATTAGAGAGTCAGTGCCTGAGGGGTGCTGGCTCTTTCTTTATTGCGATTAAACCAGCCAAAAACTCTACCGATGACGCTTTTCTTTTCAGGCTCAACTGAGCTTTGCATGTTTTCCATAGCAGCGATGCGCCTCGCTTCTGCGGCTCGTTGGGGTTTTTTGTTTTCCATCCAAAGTGTTGTTTTTTCATCGAGTGTGTCTATTAAAGTGTAGCAGGCATCTACATTATTTTGGAATGGATTGTGTGATTTGCTCGGATTGTCACAAGCTATGGGGAGGGTATCACCTCCCATGGCCTTAACAAGCTCTTCGGTGTAAACGCTGCAAGAACATGTGTCATCCATGTTAAGGGCTGTTATCTGCTCTAACAGAAGTTTGGAGACCGTACTCGGCCCTTGTCTAATACGTCCGTGGAGGTATTCGCCGTAATGCATTAATGTCTTTATTGTACCGTATTTAGGCATTAATTCACGTGCTAGAACCTCGTTACATTTTCTGAAAGCAAGGGTGACCGTGTGAATCAGCTCTTTAAGGTTTTCTGTGAAACAGCTGTCAATATTGTCATCCATGTGCTCTAAGAACCATTCTCGTTTGCTCTTACCTAGCATGTAAGGTTTGTTGTTTTCTTCCAAATGAGGAGAGGCACCAGCTGCGCTAAAGAAAGGGGCGATCGATACGATTTGAACGCATCTTTCTTCAAGGAATTGTTGAAACTCTTTTTCTGCTGGATCTGATAGTAGGTCAGCAATAATGGCGCCAGATGTAGAATGCGTAATAATTGTGATTGGCATGTCACGTTCTTTAGCGATTTTGTATACGACAGAATCGACTGAGCCCAACGTATGTTTTATCATGGCCTTGTAGACGGTGATAAAATCGAGAATACCTTGTTCTTCTAACTGTTCAGGGAAAGGGAGGGGGAAAGCAAGGTAATCATGGCCTTTTTCAGTAAGACTCTCAAGCAGTGTGTCATAACCAGCTAAACGACCTTTCATACCTGAGAAGAAGATAACAGGTCCTTTTGTAGAACTGCTCTCAGCTTGTGTATATAGGGCTGAAAACGATAGGTTTGAATTTGGCAGGTCTATCTTTATTCTTTCAGAGTTATTGGGGCTGTAATTAGCTGGGAAATAAACTTCTTTAAGGAAAATGCTGTGAAGGCGTTGTGCAATAGCTACTCTAAAAGATAAGCGAGGACGGCTAGCGTTAGAAAAATCTTCTTGTGCTGGCCGGGAAGGGAAGTTTGGAAATGTGCTCTCTAAAGCAGTAATGACACCCTCGTTTAATTTTTTATTATTTGTTATTAACACCAGTATACAGGTGATTCGGGGGTTATGTCATGGATTTGCTATACTGCGCTGCACATAACAATGAGAACAGGTATGGGAGATACTTAGAAAATAAAAAGCCGAGTCTATTACTAGACCCGGCGAGTTGAACAGGGAGGTTTTTCGTCTGGGAGACGAAAAATCGCCAGTCAAAGACTGACGAAAGGAAATATATAATGATTTGGATGGAGGGTGGCAAGCATTTTTTTGCTTTATTTTTGATAATACCCCAAAAAATTAACTTTTCGTTAATAATTAGACACTAGAGTCCGTTTTCCGTTAAGTAGCACCGTAACTTCGGATCAAGCTACCAGCGATAAGATACCAACCATCGGCAATCACGAAGAAAATAATCTTAAATGGCAATGAGATTGTAACGGGCGGTAACATCATCATACCCATCGACATCAAAATTGCGGCTGTCACCATATCAATGATAAGGAAAGGTAGGAACAGCATGAAGCCAATTTCAAAGGCGCGCTTTAGCTCAGAAATGATAAAAGCAGGTACAATAATTTGAATGGGGATATCTTTGGCTGTTTCAAACGGCCCAGCCTCACTCATATCGGTGAAAAGGATAAGATCGTCTTCTCTGGTATGTTGCAGCATAAACTCTTTGAATGGATCAATGCTTTTTGTAAAAGCTTCTTGTTCGGATATTTCTTCGTTAATAAGCGGTACAACGCCTTCTGTATACGCTTTATTAAGTGTCGGTGTCATAATAAAGAAGGTCATAAATAGTGCGAGGGAGATTAGCACCATATTAGGAGGCGTTTGCTGAATACCAATGGCTGTCCGTAAAAATGACAGAACAACAACAATCCGTGTGAAGGACGTCATCATAATTAAAATAGCAGGGGCAAGCGAAAGGACAGTTAGTAAACCGACCATTTGCACGATACGGCCAGTGACAGTGCCGTCAACTGAATCGCCCATATCAAGTGTTACTGTTTGTGCAAAAGCAGGGGCGGCTATAAAGAATAAAGCGCCAAGGAGAATAAATAGAAATGGTTTAAGCTTTTTTGCGTGCATTGGCTTTGCCTTTTTCTGTTTTTGGTTTTGTTTCGAGGGTGACATCACTATCAATTAATGTTTCTGATTGTGTCCCAAGCATAATAAGGTGGTTCCGCTTTCCAGCTTGTACAAGGATAAGCTTGCGGCGTGTATCAACAGGCAATTGCTCAAGAATTTTAAGGTTTTTTGGACTGTGCGGGTTTAAGAAATTCGAGCTTTCTGATAAACCAAAACGTTTGATAAGGTAAGCAAAGCCAATCATTAGACAGATAACAAAAACCAGACCAGAGATCATAAGAAGAATTTCATTCATCACTCGTCATCGCCTTCTGTAATAGACTTAAGCGTTACAGCCAGCTTTTCTAAGGCGGTAATCATTTGCGCCATTTCGGATTCTATTTCAGTAGATATGTCACTTGGTGCAGCCTCTATTTGTTGGCATAACAGGTCGACACGATCGTCTAAGCCTTCTAAATCAAGCTCTTCATCATTGCGAATTGCAATGTGCATAGTCTCAATATCATCAGCAAGGGTCATTAATTCTTGTTTAAAGTCAGCAGCAGATTTCATCTTGTTATATTGGCCGATCATGTTCCAAAGGTCTAGTAGCTTTTTTGAGCCAATTTATAGTGCCAAAAACTGGCATGATTTCTGCATAGTATATTCACGGTACAAGGATAACTAAACATAAAAGGAGCCCCAAATGACCATAGAAGGCATAGGCTTATTCGCTGGAATTGAAGGTAAAATGCAATATATTGCCAAGTCTCAGCGTATTACAGCGCAAAACATTGCGAATGCGAATACCCCTCATTATCAAGCGAAAGTGCTCAAGGATGTTGATTTTGGCTCAGTGTTAGAGGCATCACTCCACGGCTCGGAAGGTATGCGAAAGTTGAGACCAGAAACAACAGCTCCAGGACACATGTCTGGTGGTGCAGATTTGCAGAACCCGAAAGAAAAGGCGCAGAAAATCACTTATGAGATCGCGCCTGACGGTAATGCTGTCATTATTGAAGAGCAGATGATCCGTGCTAATCAAGATGCGATGGATCACGCATTGATGACACGTATTATGACGAAGAATGTTGGTATGATCCGTGCAGCAGTAGGGTCATCGGGTAACTAAATATAATAAATAAAAAATAAAACGGTAAGGTAAAGGATAGTAAAATGGCAGATGAATTAATGAGTTCAATGGCAGTTTCAACCCAAGGTATGCGGGCGCAAAGTACACGTATTAGGGTGATATCAGAGAATGTAGCGAATGCTGATTCTGCGGCAAACTTTCCAGGTGAAGACCCTTTTCAACGTAAGGTTGTTACATTTAAGAACGTTTTAGATAAAGAGTTAGGGACAGATACGGTGAGGGTCAAAAAAGTCGATCATGATACAACACCATTTCCTGTGAAATATATGCCTGGTCACCCAGGGGCGGATGCGAATGGCTATGTTAAGATGCCCAACATTAATACAGCGATTGAGATGATGGATATGCGTGAAGCGCAACGATCTTATGAGGCAAATTTAAATATGATGAATATGACTCGCCAAATGGCTAATCAAACAGTGGGTATGCTTGATAGATAATTGGTATTAGCGTATACTTGTAAGATAAGGATAAGATAAAATGGTTGATGTAATTCAAAGTTTAGCGGCTCAACGATATGCTGATATGGCAAAAAATCTTGAGTCTATTCCTGCGGTTAAAAATCCCGTGGAGGATATGGCCGTGGAAAAAACTGCCCAAGGGGCAAGTTTTGCCGATCTGATGAAGGAGGGCATTAACCAAACGATTGCGGCACAACGCAAAAGTGAGGAAATGTCAGCTAAGGCTGTTACAGGTGATGCCGATCTTACAGAGGTTGTTTCCGCTATTACAAAAGCGGAATTGGCTTTGGATACAGTATTGGCGGTGCGTGACAGGCTTGTCAGCTCGTTCCAAGAGATTATGCGGACACAAATGTAATCTAGCTTGAGGCATTATTTCCTCGTATTTAATCTGTACACACATTTAAATAGGTTCTAAGCTAGCATTATGGATCAGCGCGTTATCATAGAAATTGTCCAACAAACGTTGCTTTTGATATTGCAGTTATCAGGGCCTATTATGGGTGTCGCCTTATTAGTGGGGCTTATCATTGCCCTATTGCAGGCATTAACACAAATTCAGGAAATGACTTTAGCTTTTGTGCCTAAGATTATTGCTGTATTTTTAGCGATCTTCTTACTTTTCCCTATGTTCACAGGTACGCTTGTTGATTTTATGCACATGATTACCGATCAAATTGTGTCGGGTGATCTACGTCAAGGGCCATGATAGAGACTTAGAGAATGGATAGTGCGCTCAGCTTTGTTGTAACAGAAAATCTATATGTGTTTTTATTGATTTTTGTGCGCTTTGGTGCGGCACTGATGGTTATGCCAGGTTTTGGCGACTTTTTTACACCTAAGAAGGTTCGCCTGATGCTGGTTTTAGTTTTGTCTTTCTCATTAACAGGTGTTTTTTACCAGCAATTTCCTTCTTTCCCGAATAACCCGATCACTTTAGCCCTTGTTTTGTCTTATGAATTCGTTATTGGCATTCTTATTGGCATGATGGCGCGTATTTTATTTTCTGCGCTGGATGTGGCGGGGATGATTATCGGTATTCAGGTGGGTCTTGCCAATGCTCAGATATTTAATCCTGGTGCTCAAACGCAAGGGTCAATTGTTGGGACGTTTTTGTATTTACTTGGTGTTGCTTTGTTGTTTGCCACTAATTTACACCATGTAATGCTCTACGCCATATATGAAAGCTATTCTATGTTACCGCCGATGAATGCACCCGATACAGCGTCAATGTCAGAACTTGTCGTTAAAGCCATATCGCATACATTTTTTGTAGGATTTAAAATTGCAATTCCGTTTATTATTATTGGTTTGATTGTATATGCGGCTATGGGGATTATGGGGCGTCTTATGCCGCAAGTGCAGATATTTATTTTAGCCTTACCGATGCAAATTTATATCGGTTTTCTAACGCTGAGTTTTATCCTGTCAGCGGCTATGATATACTGGATAAGGACAGTCGAAGAAGGTATGACCTTCTTTTTAAGTTTTCAATAAGCAACAAATAAGGATCTTGCGTCATGGCAGATGGTGATGAGCCAGAAGACTCTCAGAAGACCGAGGAACCCACCCCTAAGAAGCTGGCCGATGCCCGTAAAAAAGGACAGGTGGCGATGAGCCGTGAGATTAACACATGGGTGATGCTATTTGCGGGCTCTATGGTTATTTTAGCGATTGGCCCGTCTATGGGGCATGATTTATTCCAATATTTAGCCTTATTTCTTGAAAAGCCCGAACAAATGGCCATTCAAGGCGGAGTAGGCGAAGTCTTGCGTGTCGCAACGCTTGAGGCGGCGAAGATATTAGCATTGCCGTTGATGGTTATGGTCGTAGCGGCGATTGTAGGGCCATTAATACAAGTAGGGCCTTTATTTGCGCCTGAAAGTATTAAGCCCAATTTAGATAAATTGTCCCTTGTTAAAGGGTTTCAACGTCTTTTTTCGATGAAGGCAATCGTTGAGTTTTTAAAAGGCATTGTAAAGCTTGTCATTGTATCCATTGTGACATGTATTGTGGTTTATCCAGTGTTTTTTGGGATAGAACATTTTATGGACTTATCTGTAGGCGCGATGCTTTTAGAATTAATGGATATTCTACGCCAAGTGATCGTTGCAGTGCTGATTGTTCTTCTAGTTATGGCGGTAGCTGATCTTGTTTATCAACGTGCCGATCATTACAAAAAAATGAAAATGACAAAGCAAGAAATTAAGGATGAGTATAAGACGACAGAGGGTGACCCTCAGATTAAAGCAAAATTGCGTCAGTTACGTGCAGAAAAGTCACGTACACAGGTAATGAAATCTGTTGAGCGGGCCGATGTTGTGATTGTAAACCCCACGCATTATGCGGTTGCTTTGCAATATGACCCTGATGAAACGCCAGCACCGCTATGTGTGGCTAAAGGTATTGATGATTTAGCCTTGCGTATTAAAGAGCGTGCTATTGAGCTAGATATTGTGGTAGAGGAAAATGCGCCGCTCGCTAGGGCGTTATATGCTTCGGTGGAAATGGATGATATTATCCCTGTTGAGCATTTTGAGGCGGTAGCGAAGGTTATTTCTTACGTTTACCGTGTAAAAGGCCAGAGATAGTCAGTTAATCTTTAAATACGCTCTTTTGTTTATCGTCGCTATTCAGTATTCTGATTACGATGAAGCAGATTCTTACATTATGGATTGTCATTCTTACAACGGCTTTTGCTGTCCATGCAGGCACTGCAATTGCTTTTATTCAAAAGACTGATTTAAGCGAAGAGTTGCTCTTTATTCTTTTAATAGGATTGGGGCTGGCAGGTCTATCTGTTTTAAGTTTTATTGTGTTGAAAATAAATCTGCAACGCCAAGAAAAAGAGTCTCAAATTCTGATGGAGGTTTTTGAAGGGTCTCGTGCAGCACGTCTTCTAACGGATAGTAATAGCCGGACAGTTTATACAAATCACAAATTTTGTAGCTTGTGTAATGTTTCTAGAAAAGAGGCGGGGCTTTCGTCTTTGATTGAGCTTTTTAAAGAAAATGAAGATGATTACGCCAAATTTCGCTTAATGATTGAGAATGCAGAGCGAGGTAATCCAGATACACTTATTTTAGCAATCGGAAAAGGTAAAGGACAGCAGTGGCTGCAAGTGATAGCGCAGCCAGTAGCGAGTTGGGCTGGCTATATTCACTGGCGTGTTGATGATATTACCGACCGTCATCAGATTGAGGCACTTATTCGTGAAGAACGCGAGAAACTTGTCAACTTTACCGATCATGCCCCTGTTGGGTTCTTTTCTGTTGATGAAACGGGGCGCTTCTTATTTGTGAATGCGACACTAGCACGCTGGCTGGGGGCTGATGTTGATAGTCTTCTTGAGACAGGGCGCTTACACCAATATTTGGTAGAACCACCTAAGCGGGCGAGACCTTATGATATTGTTATGGGGGGCGGCGAAAAACAAACCACTGAGATTTATATGAAGGGCTTAGCGGGCTCTACATTATATGTATCTATTAACCAATCAGTGGTGGATGAAGGTGATGGACGAATAAGAACGAATGCCGTTGTCCATGATTTGACATCTGAGCGCCAAATGATTAAAGCCTTACAGGCATCTGAAAACCGTTTCCAGAAATTCTTCGAGGAAGCCCCTCTTGGCGTTATCATGCTCAATGAACAAGGCAAAATCGCTGATTGTAACCCCACATTTGCGACGATGCTTGAATCTGATACAGAAAAATTGGTGGGGACGTCTTTTGCTGATTTAGTGTTGCAAGAAGATCGTTTAACGGCTTCTCAAGCAATTAAGTCTCTATCTGATGGAGACCAGTTTAAAAATGCAATGGAGATTACATTGCAACGGGGCGAAAAAATATGCGCCGTACAGATGCACGCAAGACGTTTTAAGGAAAGCCAATCTACTGTGCTGCATTTTATTGATTTGACTGATAAGAAAGCGCTGGAAGCACAATTCGTTCAGTCTCAAAAAATGCAGGCTGTTGGCCAATTGGCAGGGGGTATTGCACATGACTTTAACAATCTTTTGACAGCAATGATTGGTTTTTGTGATTTGTTGCTCTTGCGTCATAAGCCAGGAGATCCATCATTCGCTGACATCTCACAAATTAAACAGAACTCTAATCGTGCGGCTAATTTGGTGCGTCAATTATTGGCGTTCTCAAGGCAGCAAACTTTGCGTCCTCGGGTTCTTGATATCACTGATATTTTGACAGAATTATCGCATCTTATCCGTCGCTTGATTGGTGCGAATATTGACTTTGATGTGATCCATGGTGCGGATATTGGTCCTATAAAAGTGGATGAAGGACAGTTAGAGCAGGTACTGATTAACTTAGCGGTAAATGCACGTGATGCGATGGTCGAAAAGGGCGATAATGGCGGAAAACTTACGATTACTACAAGTTCAGTTGAGACAAAGAAAACGATGGAGCAGGGTGGCGAGCGCATGCCCGCAGGCCATTGGGTTAAGGTTGATGTGACCGATACAGGTTGCGGGATTCCGCACGCTAATTTGGATCGTATTTTTGAGCCTTTCTTTACTACGAAAAAAGTGGGATCAGGTACAGGGCTTGGGCTAGCAACGGTGTTCGGTATTATTAAACAAACGGGCGGCTATATCTTTGTTGATAGTGTTGTTGGTAAAGGTACAACATTTTCACTGTATTTCCCTCGTTATGAAGCGAAGGAAAGTGACCTTAAAGAAGAGAAAAAAGAACGTGTCCAAGAGCAGGATCTAACAGGCACGGCATCGATTATGCTTGTCGAGGATGAAGATGCGGTTAGAACATTCAGCGCAAGGGCGTTGCGTAACAAAGGCTATGAGGTGCTGGAAGCCAATAGTGGTGAAGCCGCACAAGATTTAATGAAAAAAGATCCGAAGATAGATTTGCTGATTACCGATGTGATTATGCCAGGCATTGATGGGCCGACTCTGGCAAAACAAATTCTTAAAAAGAAACCTGATTTGACGGTCATTCTTATCTCTGGCTATACAGAAGACCGCTTTAAGGATGATTTAGGTAAAAACGTTCATTTTTTGCCGAAACCCTTTACGCTTCAGCAATTGGCAGCAAAAGTTAAAGATGTTCTAAACGAGCTGGATTGAAAATTTCACATTTTGTTCTTTTTTGCTGTTGACAAAAGAACATACATAGAACATTCTAGTCTTACAAGGTGAGCGTTGATCTTTCAAAACAGGGGATGTTTAATAAGATTAGCGCATAAAATGAATGAAAGAGAGAATATTATGGCTTCAACAACTTCAGCAGCAGATCGCAAGAAAGCATTAGAATCAGCATTAGGACAAATCGAGCGTGCGTTCGGTAAGGGCTCGGTGATGAAATTAGGTGGCGGTGCAGATCGCCCACAAATTGAAACAATTTCGACAGGGTCTTTGGGCTTAGATATTGCCTTGGGTATTGGTGGTCTGCCACGGGGTCGTATTACGGAGATTTATGGACCTGAGAGTTCGGGTAAAACAACATTAGCACTACAAGTTGTGGCTGAGGCGCAAAAGGCAGGCGGTACCTGTGCTGTTATTGATGCGGAACACGCCCTTGATCCTGGCTATGCCGCAAAATTAGGCTGTAATGTTGAAGAACTTTTGATTTCGCAACCGGATTCTGGGGAGCAATCATTGGAAATTGCAGAAACACTCGTACGCTCTGGTGCTATTGATGTGTTGGTGGTTGACTCTGTAGCAGCTCTTGTTCCTAAAGCAGAGCTTGAAGGCGAAATGGG
>MDSV01021308.1_pt1 | contig 20033 bp, 18 predicted proteins | sample 810851 | NCBI WGS metagenome assembly MDSV01 (sample SAMN05326640, study PRJNA326480) | marine metagenome | isolation source: seawater | place: Atlantic Ocean: North East | collected 2012 | reverse complement strand
GCTGGGAATATTACCAAAAACTTACAGGCGCCACACCTTCAACTAAAATTACAAAATCAAACAAACCATTTTATAATAAGTAACAGAAATAATGGTAATGCTTACAATCCACCATTCATAAGGTAGCCTGTGGCCTCTAGTGATTGGGCGAGATATGCTCTAAAATTCGGCGATTATTACAGAAATGCAGAATTATGGACCCCTCCAAGAATTAGGATGAGAGAATGGATGCTCTCACCATTTGGAAATAATAAACCTCTCAGGCATAAAAGTTTCAATTCTGTAAATAATTTGAGAGATTTTCTTGTTAATAGGACCCCTGCAAGTGTATTCTATAGCACTGCATATTGGAATGATCCTAACCAGTTAAAAATGTCAGAAAAAGGATGGAAAGGTGCAGATTTAATCTTTGATTTAGATGGAGATCATCTCCCTAGCATAAACCCACATAACTTCCCAGAAATGTTAGAAATAATAAGAGAATATGCGTGGAATTTATGGTATGATTTTTTAAAACCAGATTTTGGTTTTGATGAAAAGTACTTACAAGTAACCTTTTCGGGGCATAGAGGATACCATTTACATTATAGAGACCCTAAGATATTCCATCTTGATTCTTCAGCAAGAAGAGAATTAGTTAACCACATTAGGGGAAATTCAGTAGACGTTGACAAATCAAGAAATAAGGATGGCTGGATTAATGCAAATGGTTGGCCAAATAAAGTCGTAGAGGGGTCTAAAAATCTAATAGAGAAAATAGATTTCATCAATAATAATGAGGGGTCGGAGGAGGCGAAGACATTAATTCGTTCTTTACTTGAAAACATGAGCGATAAATACAGCACTAAGAATAAAAAACCTAAAGCATCATTTAAAAACATGATTGCAAAATTCAAAGCCGATGGCATGAAAGAACAAATTATGACTGGAAAATTCACAAGGTTAGGTGCTAAAAACGAAGAGGTTTTTAAAGATTTAATTAAAGCAGATCAAAGCATAATTCTTTCAAAAAGTGGTGAGACAGACGATCCTGTAACAGTAGACATCAGAAGGGTAATTAGATATCCCACAAGTTTACATGGAAAATCAGGACTTAAAGTAACTGAATTTCCATTAGAAAGGCTAAATCCTGATAATCAAAATAAATTTGATCCACTTACTGAGGCTGTAGTTCTCGGAAAAGGGAAAAGAGTAGATGTTGAAATATGTATAGATGAAGGAAATATTAGAATTAAAGACCGTGAATATGACCTTTATAGAGGAGATATTATTGAAGTAAACGAAGATGTTGCTTCATTCTTGATTTTAAAGAATTGGGCCACAATAAAGAGAAGATAATACACCCCACATAATACGATTATATTAGCCAAGATTATAGGAAAGGTACCATTCACGTTAACCGGTGGAATCGAATGAGTGAGTCTCCAGATGACAAAAAGAGTCAAAATAAGGGCAACTCGGACCTAAGTGACATAGTACAATGGGGCGGCCCTTCCAATTCTAATTTACCCCCTCCGCCACTACCTGAAATAAGCATAGAAAATGCTCTAGACATTCCGCCTCCGCCTGGACTTGATATTGCTCCACCTCCGCCTGGACTTGATATTGCTCCACCTCCGCCTGGACTTGATATTGCTCCACCTCCACTTGGACTTGATATTGCTCCACCTCCACCTCCTGCAATAAATGAAACTATTCAGGTTGAGTCACCAGAAATGGAAATACCACCTCCTCCTGCTTTAGAAACCGTAAACTTACTAGATTCCTTGCCTCCACCACCTATGCCAGAACCAGAATCTATGTCATTTTCAATACCTAAGGAATTAAATGAAACAATGGAGGAAGTTATCGAAGTAACTGAGTTAGAAGATAGTGACTATAGAGAACTATGGAAAAGGACTAGCGATAAACCACTACAACAAGTTTATGGACATATAGATCGGATTGGTTCAGGAGAAGTAGGAAGTTTACTAGACAGATACGCTGATCGTTTTGGTTCCGAATTAGATAGAGAAATCATTGTACTTAGGCAGCAGGAAAGACAACAAAAAATACAGGAATTACACCAAGTTCCAATTGTTGAATTAATTGAAGAAGAAGTTAAAGAAGAATTTGAAGAGCCTGAGCACGAACCATTAAGCGAGGAAATAGCTGACGAATTAGAAGACGAGTTAGACGACATTGAAGATGAAATTCTCGAAGTAGAAAAATCATTTACTAAAGCCAAGAAAAAGAAAAAGAAGGCGGACATCAAAAAATTTGGAGATGAATTAAATTCTTTATTTGAAAGAAGAGATGCAATAAATGCGATTTTAGATGGTGATGAGGATCATGAAGCACTTGAGCATACTGAAGTAGCGAAGACATTAGAAGAGGATTTATTCGAAAGATTCGTTGGAGTAGTAGATGAATTACTAGGCAAACTACCAGAAGATAAATTAAATTCATTCTTAGAAAGTAAAGATTTTGAGATATACAAAAATATTGCTTCAGAACCGGAATCCGCTTCTGAAAAAGAAAGGAAATCATTTTTCAAATTAGTAAATGATAAATTAGCCGAATTACCAGAGGCAGCTATAAACGATTTTATCGCTTCCGAAAACTGGGGTCTTTACGAAGAAATGGGTGAAATATATAATTAAAAAAAATAAGGAGGAATAAATATGGGATTACTTGACAAAGCTGCAGAAAAAAAGGCTGAACCAAAAGTTGCCGAAGTTGAAAAACCAAAAAGAGAACGTAGGCAAAGAAAAGCAAAAACTGAAATCGAACCCGTTGTGGTTAGTTCTGAAACGAAAAAACCTAGGAGAGAAAGGAAGAAAAGAGCACCTAGTGAACCTAAAGTAATTCCAAAGGAATTCGAATTGGCTGGAAGATTAAATCGATTCGCCGTAGGTCTTGCAAATTTTGTTGTAAATTGGGGCCTTGTAGTTACTGCAATTGTTATGAGTGCATTCCTGAATGCAAATCCAACATGGATTATTATTGGAGGCGTCCTACTTGCCATAACAAATATTGTAATTTTACCAATATTCATGGGAAGGAATCTAGGTCAATTTATTTCAAGAACTAAATATATCAATAGTAAATCGGAAAGACCAGTATTTATTCATGCATTACTAAACAACCTAAACTTCCCTCTATTTTTACTTGGACTTATATTGATGTTAATGGGATCTGGTTCAGGAGACTATGCATTATTGGGTGGTGGCGCATTTGCCTCATCAATACTTCTAATTGATAGTTGGTTATGCAAAAGATACCTATTCCAAGAGAGCAAACAAGGACTATGGGATATTGTATTCAATGCCTACCTTGTCAAGCATGTACCTTCAGGTGAAGAAACTGGATGGTTAGCTAAATTAGAAGGACTTGGGGACTTTGCTGAACAAAAATTCAAGATGAATAAGTAATTAATTTACCTTACTCTTGAACCTGGCTCCATTGAATGATCAACGGTTAATAATTTCACATTACCAGATTCGTCATCTGCAGCAAGCAACATACCTTCAGAATGTATACCTCTTAATTTGCGGGGCTCTAAATTTGCTACAAAAATTACATGCATACCATTCATCTCATCAGGAGCATAATACTCCTTTAATCCTGCACATATTGTTCGACCGTTTTCACTCCCATCATCTACTTTTACGACCATTAATTTATCTGCGTTAGGGTGTTCTTCTACAGAACTTATTTTTCCAACTCTTAATTCTACTTTCATAAATGTTTCAAAATCAACATATGCTATTCCTTCTATTTCCTTATTCATTTTTTTCACCTTCTTACCGCCTTTTACAGAATGTATCACAGAATCCGAGTTCCCATCATCTAAACCCTCTGCCAATGATTTTTCCTCTTCAAGAATTTTTTCTAAATCTAATCTCTCAAACAGGGGCTTGGGAGTTAATGGATTCCATTCCATCTTTGAAGTCCAATTTGTTGCATTAGACCATAATTCTTCAGAAACTTCTCCAGATTCACCAAGCATACCCCATAATTTTTGGGAACTAAATGGTAAAAATGGCTGTGTACTAATAGCCAAAAATTTACATAATTTCCAACCAAAATATAATGAAGATAATGATTCTGTTCTTTCCATTGAATCTTCCGATTTCAAATATTTCCAAGGGGTTGACGACTGTAATACTTGATTCCCTAATTGTGCAGCCGAAATTATGTGCCTTAATGCTTCTTTATACCTATGTTTCTTTAATGAAGTAGTAGCATCTAAATGGATTTTTTCCAATTTATCGAAATTCAAGTTATGTATTTCTATATTCTCAAATTCTTTTAATGGATTTATTTCACCATCAGCAATCCTATGAGTAAGACTCATTACACGATGAACAAAATTACCATAAGCAGCAATCAATTCAGAATTTACTCGCTCAACAAAATCTTTCCAATTGAAATCAGTATCATGATTTTCAGGCATATTAATAGAAAGATAATACCTTAAGGTATCTGGATCAAATTTTTCTAAAAATGAAGGTAGCCATACTGCATGCTTACGGCTCTTTGAAAATTGGCCTCCTGCTAACATAAGATATTCCATAGCTGGCACATTAGTCTCTAATGCTAAATCTCCTGGTCCAGGCAACTTAACTTCGTCTTTTGCAACTAATCCATTATTAGCATGATTCAAACCACAAATTAGTGCTGGCCAAATAACAGTATGGAAGGGAATGTTGTCCTTGCCTAAAAAATATAAATGTCGGGGAGCAATACCGTTTTCTGAAATTTTCCACCATTTTTCCCAATCATTAGAATGACCATATCTTTCTGACCAGATTCTTGCACATGAATAATAACCCTGAACGGCTTCAAACCAAACATAAACACATTTCCCATCCCATTTTGATCCTTCTAGAGGTAATGAAATACCCCAATCTAAATCCCTAGTTACTGCTCGAGGTCTAAGACCCATTTCCAACCATTGTTTTGTCATTGCCCTTACATTAGATTTCCAATAGGGATTTCTATCTTTTGCATGCTCTTCTAAAACCTTCTGAAATTTATCTAATCTATAGAAAAAATGCTCTGTGTCTCTAATTTCAATTTTTGCTTCAGGATTCATTTTCGATTTGGGATTGATTAATTCTGTAGCCTCGTATGTAGCACCACAGGCATCACACTGATCACCACGAGCACCTTCTGCATTACAGGTAGGACAATTACCCTCAACATACCTATCTGGTAAAAATCTACCACCAGATTCATGAACTTCATAATATTGTTGCATTGTTTTTTGTTCAAATAATCCTGCTTTATGCAATAAAAGAAAATTCTCTTTGACATATTTCTTATGGTCTAAATCACTAGTTCTATTAAAAAGTGCACCACCATACTCTATTCCTCTTTCATCAATATTTTTATCCCATGAACAACCTAGATCTAATAATGCTTGTTTGTTTAAGGCATGATATTTATCCACTATTTCTTGAGGTGATACCTTTTGTTGTTCAGCAGCTACTGTAATAGGTGTTCCGTGCTCATCACTTCCAGAAACCATTAGAACTTTATTTCCTAATGCTCTTTCAAATCTAAATTGAATATCTGGGGGCAAATAGCACCCTGCTACATGACCTAAGTGCAATGGCCCATTTGCATATGGCCAAGCAACACAGATCATTACATGCTCTGGAGGGAGGCTGTTTTTGCTGTGTTCTTTTGTTTTAGTAGGAACAGGCCTTAGCCTAGACAAATCAATAGTAGACTCATCACTATTCTTTGACCTCATATTTATGCCTCAATAATCCATCCGAAATGGCTTACATTCATGAAAAGTTCCCTATATTCTTTCATTAAACCTCAATAACCAGTTGGTGTTAAGACAAACATAGCGGGGGATACCAACACTTGGAATACACGTTACTAATAATTTATGCTAGCCTTGCTTTAGGTGTTTCTTTTCTTTGCTCAATTATGGAATCTGTATTACTTTCAATATCTGCTAGCTATATTAGTGTACTTGAATCTGAAAAAGTTAAAGCAGGACATATTTGGTCAAACCTAAAAAAGGATGATTCTGTAAGGCCACTTACAGCAATATTAACTTTAAACACCATAGCACACACTGTAGGGGCATTAGGAGTTGGTGTAGAAGTTGAAAAATTAAATCCTGGAGAATACGGAATGGCAATCGCCTCTGCTATTTTAACGATTAATGTATTATTATTCAGTGAAATTCTTCCAAAAACATTAGGATCTGCTTATTGGAAAAAATTATCAAAACCAATGGCATATATGATTCATTTTATCACCCTATCTCTAATTTTTATAGTCACCCCTATTGAAATATTCAAAAAAATGTTGCCTGGAGCCAAACAATCAACTGTAACTAGAGATGAATTAGCAGTACTTGCAGACATTGGTGAGGAAGAAGGAGAAATTGAAAAAGACGAGGAGAAAGTAATTAAAAACTTACTAAGATTAAGAGACATCGAAGTAGAAACGATAATGACTCCAAGAGTAGTAATGTCAAGCGTCGACAAAAAAGAAACTGTAGCAGAAGTAATGAAAAGAATCCCAATAATGACTCATGGAAGAATGCCTGTTGTTGACAATGATGTTGACAAAGTAAGTGGTTATGTGTTAAGAAGTGAAATCCTTAGAAGGGCTGCTGAGGATGATTTTGAAAGTAAAATGGATGAGCTCATTAGAGAAGTACAAAAATGTAAACATAATGATTCTGTCGATAAGGCTTTAGATATTCTTTTGGAAAACAAAGAACAATTTTTAATTGTACAAGACGACTTTGGAGGAACTGTAGGATTAGTTACTATGGAAGATGTCATTGAAACATTACTTGGAGTAGAGATTATGGATGAATCTGACGAAGTTGAGGACATGAGAGAATTAGCAAAGCAATTAAATTCAGAAGATTAATTGCCACTAATCAAAGTAATCAAATTGAAGTTTTACTAATTCAGAACTTGATTTAGCATTTGCATAATCATCAAGTGGTTCTTTATTCAATTTTATAAATTCCATACCCCAATTAAAAGAGGAAAGTATGTTTTCTGCCTGATTAACCTCCCCCATTAGATATAATGTTGCAGCAATTGCCTCAGCTGTGCATAATTTTGTTGGTTTCCCCCAATTAACAGGATTTGCAGCAAGTAACAATGGCAAAGTCCTATGCAATAATTTACTACGTTTTGAAATAGATTCTAAACTCGATTCTATTTGATTCCAGCTACAATCTAATGCAACCAAGGGGTTGCCAGTTTTTAGGATTTCATGATCTTCGGGGCCAAATACCTTCCCGCACAATGGATCTAATAAAATTCCCTTCTTAGGAATATTTCTAAGGTTTGAATGTAATTTTATTTTATTTTTCCTAGATAATCTAACTGCTGTATTCTTCTTCCGATCGTCCTGTGCTAAATATATAGCATGCACTGGTACAACCCAATTCTTGCTCTGACTTTTGTCATCAATTTTCATTTAAATAATCACCCAAAGTCATACCGCCCCCTCCAGTAGTTCTAACTCTGCGAACATCTGGAGCAGTTTCATCTGTGAATAAGTTCATCTCCAATGCTTTTTCTATTTTTTGAACTACTTTATCTTCAAGGATTTTCCCCGACTCAATATTTTGAATGTCGACCAATCTTACATTTGCCTTTTTCGCCAGATCATTTTTACTCCAGTTTTTTCCAGTACGCCTCATACTTATTTTCTTTGAAAAATTATCTACAAGTGATTTTGAGGTTGCTAATTTAGGCTTGAAATTAGATTTTTTATTCCCTGAACCTATATTCCTAATAGGCTCCCGAGACCTCAAAGGAGATAAATTCATTTTTTCACAACACCGAATACATGCTTCAATATTTGATTTATAATATGAAACTCTCTTAGTACTAACTTTCATTGCTCCACAAAGTTCACAATCACCCATTCTTCTCAGTAAGTTGTACTATCAGGGGCTTTTGATTATATCCCTAAAAAACAACAAAATATTAAAAAAAAGGTGAACAAGTTGAAGTAGGTTAAGATAAGGAACGGCTGAGAACTATGACTTCAGATGGGGATGTTTTACGGCCAGGCGGTAATGACAATGCAAGAAAAGCCGAAGATGACATGATTAAATTACAAACTGAATTTAGAGAATTACATGAAAATGTTCAACGACTTACAACTGAAAAAATGCAATTAGAAAGAGACCTTGATGGAATAAGGAAAATTGCACACAGGCTTGAAGATGAAGTCAATTCACTTAGAAGCCCGCCCCTAATTATTGGACACTTACAAGACATGATTTCCGAAAATACAGGGATAGTAAGGAGCAGTAATGGCACAGTATTCAAAGTTTCAGTAAACCCCGCCATTCCAGAAAATAAACTAAAACCAGGTGCAAGAGTAACTCTTAATCAAGATACATTAGCAATAATTGACGTTCTTCAAGATGGTTGGGATCCACTAGTAACTGGAGCCGAAGTTGACGATAAACCAACAATTAATTTTGATGAAATTGGAGGATTAGATAACCAAATTAAATTACTGAGAGAGGCTATAGAGCTTCCATTACAAATGCCAGAATTATTTTCAAAGGTAGGGATTAAACCACCAAAAGGAGTACTTCTCACAGGCCCCCCTGGCTGTGGAAAAACCATGATCGCAAAGGCTGTAGCTGCAAATGCTGAGGTGACATTTATCCAACTTGTCGGAAGTGAGTTAGCCCAAAAATACATAGGAGAAGGTGGGAGAATGGTTAGAGAATTATTTGCATTAGCACAAGAAAAAGCACCTGCAATAATATTTATTGACGAGATAGATGCAATTGGTGCAAAAAGACTTGATACCGCTACAAGCGGAGATAGAGAAGTCCAAAGAACATTGATGCAATTATTAGCAGAATTAGACGGATTTAATCCATTAGATTCAGTAAAAATCATTGCGGCTACAAATCGTCCAGACATACTTGATGATGCTCTTTTAAGACCAGGAAGGTTTGATAGAATTATTGAGATTCCCCTGCCTAATGATGAAGCACGGAAAGGTATTTTCAAGATCAATATAGAAAACATGAACTCATCTAAAATCAGTATTAAAAACATCATTGCTGCAACTGAAGGATTCAGTGGAGCAGACATTAAAGCAATGTGTGTAGAAGCAGGCATGGAAGCAATTAGAGATAGAAGAGAAAAGGTACTAGCAAAAGATTTTACTGCGGCACTAAAAATAACTGAAAAAATGAGAAAGAATTCAGAAAATGATAAAATAAATACTCTGTACGCGTAAGCAAATAATTCAAAGACTATTTTTGCAAGGATGGCACATGAACGAAGGATTAATTGAGTGCGTACCTAATTTCAGCGAAGGTAAAAATCTTGAAACAATAGAACAAATTTGTAACTCGATTAAAAAAATAAAAGGCGTTACACTCCTAGACGTAGATTCTAGTGAAGATTTTAATAGAACTGTAATTACATTTGTAGGAAAACCAAAAAGTGTTTTGGAAGCAGCAATAAATTGTGCAAAAAAAGGAATAGAATTAATCGACATGACTAAACATTCAGGAGAACATGCAAGAATGGGAGCTGTTGACGTAGTTCCATTTATTCCAATAAATAACTCATCAATGGAAGAATGTGTTTCAATAGCAGAAGAATTTGCAAAGGAAATCGGTAAGGAAATGCAAATACCAATTTACTTGTACGCAAATGCAGCAAGAACTTCCGAAAGAAGATTACTTCCCAATATTAGAAAAGGGGAATATGAGGGATTAAATCAAAAAATTACTCAAAAAGAATGGATTCCTGATGAAGGGCCACAAAAATTTGTACCTAAATCTGGCGCTACTGCAACTGGAGCTCGTTCCGTATTAATTGCTTACAATATTAATCTAAATACAAATGATAAAACTGAAGCAAATAAAATTGCAGGCACAATAAGAACTAGTGGAGTACTAATCAAGGACGAACAAGGTAACAAAATTCTAGATGAATTCGGCAAACCAAAAAGAAAGAATGGGAAATTTACAGATCTCCAAGCAGCAGGATGGATGTATGATAAAAATACAGCACAAGTTTCGATGAATTTGCTTGACTATAATAAAACAGGCATGCATTTAATCATGGAAGAAATTAAAAAAGAGGCTGCAAAACAAGACCTTTTAGTAACTGCTGGAGAACTAGTTGGATTAATCCCTCTTAATGCATTAATTGATTCTGGAAAATATTACCATTCGAACCCAGATAGTGCATCTATAGAAGAATTAGTTGATTCTGCTGTTGAAGGTTTAATGCTAAATAAACTTGATTTATTCAATAAGAATAAAAGAATTATTGAATGGGCAGCAAATAAGGAGATGATATGATGGAAGATTATGCGAGAATGACTGTAAAAGAATTTCAAACTGCATTATCAAGTAGTTCCCCTACACCAGGAGGAGGTTCAGCCGCAGCAATCACATTAGGAAATGCTGCAGCACTAACTTGTATGGTTTGTGATTTAACAATAAGTAAAGAAAAATGGAAAGAGGGCTGGGAAGATGCTGAAAAAATTCAATTATTGGCAATTCCATTATTTCATGACTCTTTAGAATTAGCAAACAAAGATGCTGAATCATTTGAAGATGTAATGAAGTCTTGGAAATTGCCCAAAGATTCTGATGAAGATAAAAAAATCAGATCTAATGAAATAGAAAATGCAACAATTAATGCAGCATTAATCCCCTTGGAAACTGCAAAAAAGGCATCTAATTTACTTGAAGTACTCCCAATACTTGCTGAAAAAGGAAACTCAAATGCAATTACAGATGTTGCAGTTGCTGCTCTTTTAGCGCATGCAGCATCAAAGGGAGCATTACTTAATGTAAGAATTAACTTACTAGGTTTAGATAAGCCAGAACTATCAAAATCTGTTGGTGAAATATCAAATAAAATAGAAAGTGATTTAGCAAAGACACTAGAGATTGTAGATAAAAAATTAAACTAAAACTAATCAAATATTTCTTTATTGATTATATTTTTAGGTAATTCACCATTTAAACTAGTTATTATTTGATTAGCTGATTCTAAGCCAACTCTAATCTGAGCCTCTACTGTTGAAGCAGCAATATGTGGAGTTCCAATGAAATTATCACAATTAAGAAGTTTGTTTTTGAGTACTGGTTCTATTTCAAAGACATCTAATCCAGCACAAGTTAATTTTTCATTATTTAAGCAATTAAATAGTTCTAATTCATTTACAATGCCGCCTCTTGACAAACTTACTAAATATCTACCACAATTTGATCCGTCTGCCCCTAATTGTGGCATTAAATTTATCAAATCTTCGCCGATTAACTTCCTCGTATCTTCTGTTAAATTACAATGTACACTAATATGAGTACATTTTGAGAATAAATCATCAATAGTTTCGTGTTTTGTTATCCCTTCAAACTGATTATCTGGCAAATATGGATCAAATGCATGAATATCCATCCCAAATGCAATAGCTAAATGACTCACTTTTCTTGCAATCCTACCATAACCAATTAATCCTAAGTTTTTACCAGAAAGTTCGCTACCCCTTAGTTCTTTTTTTGCCCATATCCCATCTCTCATCAATCTGTCTCCCCTAGAAATATGTCTTGTACAAGAAAGAAGATGACCAATTGTCAATTCTGCAACACTTTGAGTAGTTGAGGAAGGAGCATTCACAACCATAATACCGTGATTAGTTGCAGCATTAATATCAATATTATCTACACCAACCCCTGCTCTACAAATTACTTTCAACTTCCCTTCTGAATTTGATTCTATTGCAATTTTATCTAATTTAGTAGCGCTACGAATAATTACTGCATCATAATCCCTTAATGAACCATTATTTATTTCATCTTTACTAAAACTTATTTCATCTACAGAATATCCTTGATTTTTCAAATGTAATATTGCCTCTTTTGCCAAGCCATCAGTGACCACAATTCTACGATTCATATTACCTCCTAACTCAACCACTGCTTCAACATTTGTACAATAAGAATATTCAATTAGTTGTTTCTATTGGGAGATTTATGCGAAGAATAAGTAAGTTAGTAAAAAATGTCATAAAAACGGCTGAAGCCCATTGTGATGGCCCTTGTGGGGTATATGACCCCGCTAGTGCAAGGATTGCTGGAGAAGCAGTACAATCAATGACTAAAAAGATGATTGAACTTGAGAATAACCATGGAGGAGATTCTGGGACTGCAGCCTATATCAACACAATGAGCCGTTATGCAGCAATTAAAGAAGAAGAAGCACAAAAATGTAAAGATGAATTATTAGTTCTATGGACTGATTATTTTAAACCAGGGCATTTAGATACAACCCCTAACCTTCATGGAATATTTTGGAACGCGGCAAAATTATGTAGCGCTTGTAAAGTTGAAGTTAGTGTAGAACATGCTCAAGAATTAATGGATGCCATAAAAGAAATTCATAATCTATTTTGGGCCTCAAAGGGCAAGGAAGTTCCTTGGATTAGAGCCTCATAAGTGATTCTATGGCCTTTTCAAATATCAAGAAATTTTTAACTGGTAAATTACGAATGATTGCAATTGAAGGAGATAGTATGTCTCCAACAATTAAAAATGGTGATTTAAAGTGGGTAGATTATAGTAAAAATACATTAGAAATACTAAAAATTGGTGATATTGTTCTTTTTAAAAATCCATTTGGAAAAAATCTAATTGTCAAAAGAATAAATAATATCGATATTGAAAAAGGATTTTGGATGAAGGGAGATAATAAAAATATCTTGGAAAGTACTGATTCTGAAACCTTTGGACATGTTAAATCTCAAAACATTAAAGGGAAAGTTTTGATATAAAACATAGTATAATCATCTAAATTACCTATTTCCTTAATGAACTAACCCATAACCCGCAACATGGATAGTGAGATTGACCTGATTCAAATCCTTTCGGCAATCGGCATATTATTCATCCCAATTTTAGCTGCAATACCAATAAGGATAATTTGGAAAAGATATATTGGTGGATCTTACCAACATGAAGAATATAGAAGATTACTAAGTTTAGTTGTTAATGCAGGATATTCACTCACCCAATTTAGAGACCAATTAGATGAAGCATCAAGGAGAAGAAGAATTCCAAAAGAACGTCAGAGATTAATAGAAACAGATTTCCTATTCCCATTAAAGACACCTCATTTTATATTATTACCTAGTTTATTCTTCACCCCATTAGTCCTACTTTTTGCCACACCTCTATTCTTACTTGCTTTACCATTACTTTCTTTAGTAGAATTCATCCTAATTCGTAAAGGATTGCTTGCCTACATAATTATGCGATTCCAACACATCTCAAAATGGCAACTAATTCACATCCCAAGACCTAGGAATAATGAAGATGAATTAAGAGGAGATATTGTGGCATTCAGTAAGATGTTAATGACTGTTTATCTTGGATTATTCGCATGGTTAATTGTCCATTGGATTTTTAGAGGTTTTGATTATTGGGTGATTATACTAATTTCTGGTTTTTCATACCTTATATTAGTTTCAATATTAGGAGTTATTAAAACAGCAATTGATACAGAATTTGTGTTTGCAGATCCTGCGGGAACTGCAATAATTCCTATAGAAAGGTTCTTTCGAGAACTTTTAGAACCGCTAGTAGGAATTGGATTAGTTTTCCTTTTGATTAGAGATCTTACCGCCTTATTCAGAGAAGGTGGTGATTTGATTTTATTCTCATTATCAATTCTAATTGTTCTATTTAGTGCAACTTTAGTAGGGATTGGAGTTGAGGTAGGACATGCAACAAGGAGAAGAAAAGCAATACATAATGAATTTAGTGAAAAACTAATCAAATCTTGTAATCCTAGAACATACTATTTCTTACGTGAAAAAGGACTTATAAAAATTATAGAATATGGGCCTACTCCAATAGATACAGATGAAAGGAATGAAATTAAACATAAGGCACCATTTACAAAAATACCTAAAGAATTGAGTAATATTGATTCTTAATTACCTGAAGCTTTCTCCGCATCCACAACTTTTAGATGCATTTGGGTTATTTAATTTAAAACCGCCACCCATTAATTTTTCTTCATAATCTATTTCAACACCATCAAGAAGACTTGAAGCAGTTTTGGGGACATAAACATGAATGTCGTCTACAAAAAGTTCAAAATGCTCATCACCATCAACAGACTCAATAATTTGGAGATCATATTTGTAACCAGAACAACCTCCTGAAAGTACGTCCACCAGTAAAGCAGAATCAGAATCATCACCCATAACGTCAATTAACATATTTTTTGCTTTTTGAGTTAAAGTTAAACTAATTTCCTTAGTTTCTGGTATAACAACTTGTAAAGGAGAAGTTGAAGGGCAAGTCTCGCAATCCATCTCTGACATGTATACCTCTCGCATCTGACATTTAAAAATCCTTACATATATTCAGAGTGCTTAGTTAATTAATTCTAGTCTTACTGGAATACTTTTAGATGCGGGAGTATTAGATTTTAAGGCAACATGTCCAATTGGGACTAAAGGATTTGCTTCAGGGAAATAGGTTGCAATACATCCCCTTGGAATCTCATACTTCAAGATCTTAAAACCATCTACAACTCTATTTACTCCATCTAAATCACTAATGATTTTTACTTTTTGATTGGGTTTAAAACCTAAATCCTCAATATCTCTTTCATTCATCAATACCACATATCGGTTACCTTTAATTCCCCTATATCTGTCATCTAATCCATATATTGTAGTATTATATTGATCATGGCTTCTTATAGTCATCATTGTAAGGTAACCTTTAGGGTTTGAATTTTCGGGAATTTTAGTAACTGTGAAATTAGCCTTTCCATCATCAGTTGAAAACGATTGTGTATCTTTAGGTGGGTTAGGTAAATTAAATCCAGATGGCATCCTTAATCTCTCATTGTAATTTTCAAAACCATCAATACAATCTTCAATTGCATCTCTTATATTATCATAATTTATTCTTAAATAATCCCAATTAATATCATTTTTTTGTGATATTGACCTTTTTGCAATATTTGCTATAATGTCTGGCTCACTTTTCAAACTACGTGAAGCTGGTTTGAGATTACCCTTGGACCTATGTACAACACCCATTGAATTTTCAACTGACACTACTTGTTCTATATCATTAATGATGTCTTTTTCCGTCCTACCGAGGCAAGGCAATATTAATGATTTCTTACCAGTAATAAGATGAGAACGATTTAATTTAGTAGAGATTTGAATAGATAATTCTGTATTTTTCATTGCTTTTGCTGTATAATCTGTATCTGGAGTTGCTGATATAAAATTACCACCTAACCCTAGAAATACCTTTATTTCTCCATCATACATTGCCTTAATAGCTGAAACTGTATCATGACCATGTTGGTAAGGTGCTTTAAATTTAAACCTCTCTTCTAACTTTTTGAGGAAAGATTCTTTTGGTTTTTCCCAAATACCCATGGTGCGATCACCCTGCACATTTGAATGGCCTCTAACTGGACACACTCCAGCCCCCGCTCTACCAAAATGGCCACCTAAAAGTAATAAATTTACAGTTTCTTTAACATTATCTACTCCATTTACATGCTGAGTTAATCCCATAGCCCAACAAATAATTATTGATTTTGATTGTGAAATCATCTCTCCAGCACTTTCTATTTGACTCCTACTTAATCCAGAACTACTTACAATTAAATCCCAATCTTCTTTCTCTAATGATTCAATATACTGATTGTAATTATTAGTTTTATTATTTATGAAATCATCATCAAATTGATGCATTCCCTTGTTTTTCTTTTCAAGTAAGTATTTACCTATTCCTTTCATTAATGCAACATCACCATTTATTTTTACTGGCAAATGTAGATCTGAAAGTTTTGTTGATTTAAATGATAATTTCATATAATCTTGAGGGTGTTTAAATCTAACCAAACCAGCCTCTGGCAAAGGATTAGCATGTATTATGTTTCCACCATTCTTTTTTGTGGACTCTAATGCTGAAAGCATACGTGGATGATTTGTACCTGGATTTTGACCCATTACAATAACTAGAGATGTTTTATTGAAATCATCTAGAGTCACAGTACCTTTACCGATTCCTATAGTTTCTGACAACCCTCTACCACTGGATTCATGGCACATGTTTGAACAATCAGGTAAATTATTAGTCCCATATGCCCTTACAAATAATTGGTACAAAAAGGCTGCTTCATTACTTGTCCTTCCTGAAGTATAAAATATTGCTTCATTAGGTGATTTTAATGATTTGAGTTCCTTGGCTATTAAATTAAATGCATCATCCCAGCTAATTTCATTATAATTGTCAGAACCTTCTTCTTTGTACATTGGCGAAATTAATCTACCCTGTGAATTAAGCCAATAATCTGATTTTTTGGAAAGTTCTGAAATGGTATGCTTTTTAAAAAATTTAGCACCTATTTTTTTATTCATTGCTTCATCTGCAACGGCTTTAGCACCATTTTCACAGAATTCAAAACTTGTACGATCTTCAGGATCTGGCCAAGCACAACCTGGACAATCAAAACCTTCTTTTTGATTTACTAATGACAGTGTCTTAAGTGATTTTATTAATCCCATCTTCTTTAATGAATGCTTTGTAGTAGAAATTATTGCTGGAATTCCAGCAGCACTCTTCTTTGCTGCTTTTTGCCTTGATTTCGGCTTATCGGGTGGTGCTCTATGGCCTTTCACTATTCATTCCTAAACGTCACATTAGTTAATTGTTGACAAAATTCTTTGCTCACAAGAGTAAATATTGTAACCTTTTCCACTAACAAAGCCAACTAAAGTAATAGAACAGGCTACTGCTAAATCAATTGCAAGAGATGTTGGTGCACCAATAGAAATCATGATATTTATTCCAGCCATTGCAGCTTTTTGTACCATTTCATAACTTGCTCTTCCTGACAAACATGCACCAATAACTTGGCCAGAAATTTTTTCATCAAAATATACATTCCCTATTGCCTTATCAAATGCATTGTGCCTTCCAACATCCTCTTCGATACATATAATTTCTGAAGTTTTTGTAAATAATCCGATCGCATGCACTCCACCAGTCTTCAAAAATAATTTCTGATCATCCTTCATAGAGTCACAGATTTTTTGAATTAAATTCGCTGATATATTAGACTCTATAGATTTATGGCAGGGTATCTTTTTTAATATTTCATCAATTGTTGATTTGCCACAAATACCACAACTAGAATTAGCAATAAAATTTCTTTTTAGATTTGAAATATCTGGCATAATATTACTATTTAATTCTAAATTAATTTTATTTTCAGAAATAATACATTTAGAATTCTTAATTTCATTAATTCCCAATACTCCTTCAGTTAATAAAAAACCATAGCATAATTTTTTATCATCACCTGGAGTCCTCATCAGTATATTTACAACTTCAAAAGTTCCATCAGGTAGACTTAGAGAAATTTCAAGAGGGCTCTCAACAGCAACAAAATCAGTTTGTAATTTGATTTTATTCTTTGAAAATCTTCTTGAAATTATCTTATGATATTGGGTTTTATCTTCCATGAAAATCAATTATTTTTTGCTAATTTTTTACAAATTTTAATTTGTTCTTTAATTCTCTTTTTTGTATCGTCATCAAGTTCTCTAACCAATGCTTGCTCAAAGCATTTGATTGCATCGGGAAATGCTTCCATCTCTGCATATGCCATTCCCAGATTATACAAAACCGAGCCAGTAACATTAGAAGGATCTATTTGCATTGCATCATGATAAGCATTAATACTGTCTGCAAATTTATTCAAACCATAAAGTGAATTTCCCCTGCCGTTCATTATTTTAACCTTCAACGATAAATCATTTCCAACTACAGATAATGCCTTATCATAACAACTTAATGCTTCAGAAAATTTTTCTTCAGAATATAGAAGTAATCCTTTATTATACCATTCTATTACATTACCCTCTTCCAATTGCCCTTGATTAATTTCGAATGAATTTAAATTAGCCGCAGCTAATTCCAAATTTACTTCTTGAACTGGGACTATTTGTTCAGTTTCTTTTTTTTCCACGGGAACTGAAAGTATTCCAAAATCATTGTTTCCCGTAGATAATTCATTTGCTTTGTTTTTACATTTTTCAGCCTTTTCAAATTCTCCCATTCTCTCAAGTGATTTGGATAAGCCTAACCAAATTTCAGAATTATTTGAATTGTTTTCTAGCAATTTCTTCCATTCTTTGACAGATTCTAATTGTTGATCTGCTAATGACATTGCTTCTGCAATCATGATTGATTCTTCTAATGTATTCTCTGTCTTTAAATGTAATAATGCCTCTTTAGCCAATGAAGGCCCCTCTTTCATTGTCAAGGGTTGGTCTGAATGCTCCATCACAACAGATTCTGCTCTTGCCATTGAAATTAGTAATTTGATAAAGTCAACCCTATTTGGGTGTGATGAATTTTCTCTTAGCAAGGTCCTATATGCCTTTACTTCTAAATCACTACGCCCTAATTCTTTTGCTGTTTTTGCTAAATTATTTGCTGCTTTAAGATACTCTGAATCTAATTCTAAAGCCATTTCAAAATGACTTAATGCTTCTTCTTTCCTTAATGATTTATTTAACATAACTCCTAAATTATGTTGTGCCGTTGAAGAAGTAGGGTCTAATGCTATTGATTTTTGTAGGTCACGTATTGCTGAATCTAATTCTCCGATTTTTGCCTTTGCCCCCCCTGAAAGAGCCCAAAGCGGTGCTGATTCATTAGAATCTGATAAGTAAGATGAAACTAACTCTATTGCATTTTCTGGATTTCCTGCCTTTATTAGATTTCTAATATTTTGCTCAATTTCAGAAAAATTTACTTCACTTGTTATTTCATTTGAATCTATATTTTTAGCATCAATGAATTTAACTGTTTTAGCCGCATTTTCTAATTCTGCTCGGTCAAGTACTAAGTTTGTATCTCTATCATGCATAGTTGCTTCTTTCAACAGTACTTCTTGGTTTTCTATACCATGTTCTTCCATTACCTCTTTAAGATCATTAGAACTAAATTCATAGGATTCTACCTCTTCAGGACCTCCTTCAAATTTTATTTCCTTCCCTGTTTCTGGTGGTACAATTATTGCTGCACTAGGTGCATTACCTTTCTTTGCTGAACCCCAACCACTAACTTCTTTCCAATCTTTAACTGGAGATTTTTGAACTGCACCAGATGATTTGTCAACTATTGCTTTTAGTAATGGATGGCCGTCAAATGTACTCATTGCAGTTAATGCCCATTTTGTTGCTTCTGAATAATTCCCAAGTCTATCTAATAATACTGCTAAGTTAGCTGCTGCAGGTGCAAAAGATGAATCCAAGTCTAAAGCAATTTCAAATGATTGCTTTGCACCTTTTAAGTCTCCTTTGGTTTCTAATAACACACCTCTGTTAAACCATGCTAAATTTTGACTCGGGTCTAAACTAATTACATGGTTAAATACTCTAAGTGATTCAGCATATTTACCTTTTCTAAATAAAAATTCACCTTCAGCAATTAATTCTACTGGATTTGGTTCTTCTTTATCATCTACAGAACTTACTTCTTCCATTAAATCACTCTGCGCTGACCTTTCCTAGTCAACTTAGGGTATAGAATCATCTCTTTGAATCTAACGAATAAAATATCAGTACTAATTCTATAAGATTTATAGTAAAATGTATTACTAAAAACCCTTACGGGAGAATATGGCAGCTAAAGTTAAGGTAATGGGAATCTCTGGAAGTTATGGAAATAATTCAAATAATACAAAATTAGTAAAATTAGGGTTAGAGATACTAGAAAAAATGGGTGCTGAGACATATTTTTGGGATTTAAATGAAAAACCACTCCCTCTTGTTGGTGAAGAAGGAAGTTGGGAAAATAAAAACGTGGCTGAGTTTCAAGATTTAGCAACTAAAGTGAATTCATACTTACTTTCATCTCCAGAATATCATGGATGTATGTCTGGCGTAATGAAAAATCAATTAGATTGGATTTATAGTAAACATGTCAGTGGTAAGGCTTTCGGATT
>MDSV01247339.1_pt1 | contig 20038 bp, 19 predicted proteins | sample 810851 | NCBI WGS metagenome assembly MDSV01 (sample SAMN05326640, study PRJNA326480) | marine metagenome | isolation source: seawater | place: Atlantic Ocean: North East | collected 2012 | reverse complement strand
TCGTTTTATATTACCCTTAGAAATACTCAACTTATAATCTGCCTTGTTAGCAAGTTCTCTATTATGAGTTGCAAAAATTATAGCTTTGTTTAACTTTTTTAATTTTAGAAAATAAGAAAATATATCCTCCGATGTTTTATAATCTAAATTGCCCGTTGGTTCATCTGCTAGAATTAAATCTGTCTCTGAAATTAAGGCTCTAGCAATAGCAACTCTTTGTTGTTCTCCACCAGATAGTTCATTAGGAAAATGATTTATTCTATTTAAAATCTTTACATGTTTTAAAAGTTTTTTTGCTTTTAGCATAGCGGTATCGGTATTTTCTCCCTTGATTATTAGAGGCATTATTACATTTTCTAAAGCTGTAAAGTCAGTAAGTAAATTATTATCTTGAAAAATGATTGAAATATCATTTCTTCTTGCCAAATTTTTTTCTTCTTCACTAAAATTTTTAGTATCCTTATTCTTCAATAAAATTTTTCCATTAGTTGGCCTGTCTAATAAAGCAAGCAGGTGTAAAAAGGAGGATTTTCCTGACCCAGACGGCCCAACTAGAGCAACTAACTCTCCGCGTCTAATTTTAATATTAGCATTTTCAAAAAGCTCAATAATTCCATTTTTATGATCATACTTTTTTTTTAGATTTATTGTCTCTAAAAGAATATTACTCATATTTTAAAGCTCTAAAAGTTTTCATTTTAGAAATTACCATTGCAGGCAGATAAGATGCTAAAGCTGATATTAATAATGAAAATATAAAAATTATTATAACTGAGTAAATATTAATTTCAGTTGGTAATTGTTCTAGAAAATATACATCAGATGGAAAAATTTCAAAATTGAAAAGATTTGATAATATAATTCTAATTTTTTCAATATTTAAAGAAAAAATAATACCAATTATAATTCCTGTAAATGTAGCGAAGAGACCAATAGTAAATCCTGTTAAAAAAAAGGATTTTTTAATTGAATTATTGCTAAGTCCTAAAGTTTTCAAAATTGCAATTTCTTTAGTTTTATTTTTTATCAAAATGGTCAATCCTGAAATAATATTAAAAGCTGCAACTATTAAAATTAAAGTCAATATTATAAACATTACATTTCTTTCTACTTTGAGAGCGCTAAAAAAGGATCTATTTAAATCTGACCATGAATAAACAAAATAATTTTGATTTATTTTCTGTATTTCATTTTTAATCTCATTCGCTTTCATTGGATCTTTTAAATAGATTTCAAGATTTTGTTCATGTTCTTCTTTATCAAATATAGATAAAGCATCTTGAAGATTTAAAAAAACAAAATTTTGATCGAATTCGTAAAAACCAGTATTAAAAATTCCTGCTATTGTAAAAGTTTCCTGTTTAGGTAAACCACCAAATGGCGTAGCGACGAATGCAGATGACATCAGGTTAATTTTATTTCCAACTTTTAAATTTAAATTGTAAGCTAGTTCAGCACCGATAAATGCAGTGTTTTTATCAAATTTATTCAGATCTCCTTTAGAAATATTTTTTTTTAAAAAATCTATTCCTTTTTTATTATTTGGGTCTATCCCTTTTATTATAATACCTTTTGCGTTATTATTGCTTACTACAATACCTTCACCAGAATAAGTTTTAGCGATATTTATGTTTTTGATTTTTCTTTTGAGATTTTCTATAAATTCATTTTTAATTCTAAAGCTATTAGGTTGAATAACAACATGAGGATTTAAACCTAAAATTTTTTTTGTTAGTTCAGTTTTGAAGCCATTCATAACTGACATAACAATTATTAAGATTGCTACCCCAAGCATAATGCCTAGGAAAGAAAAAATTGAGATTACTTTTAAAAAACCTTCTTTCTTCTTAGGTCGTAGATTTCTAAATGAAATTAATCTTTCTGCTTTTGTAAACAATTTATTTTTTTTTAAGTTGAGACTTAATATTTTCCAAACTTAACATTGTACTTTTTGAATTAAGTTCTTTAAATTCAAATTTATCTTCCTCTGATTTAGAGCCAACTATTATTTGGTAAGGAATACCTATTAAGTCATGTTTTTTAAATTTATTTGACATGTTCTCCTCTACATCGTCTAACAATACGTCAATATTTTGATTTTTTAATTCTTTATAAATTATTTCAGCTTTTTTGAGGTTTTCTTTATTATTTTTACTAATACTAGGAATTATAACTACATCATAAGGAGACACAGAACGAGGCCATTTCATAATTTCGTTGTTATAATTAGCCTCTATAGTAGCTCCAACTAATCGTGAAATCCCAATACCATAAGATCCCATTTTTACAGCAGTTTTTTTTCCATCTTGGGCATCAATTAAACAGTTTAATGGTTTAGAGTATTTGTCACCAAAGTAAAAAATATGCCCTACTTCAATTCCTTTTGTTTTAACTTGGCTTTCTTTTTTAACTTTTTCATTAAAATCTTTTTCATTAAATTTTTCATCTGTTACGGCATAAATCGAAGAAAAATCTTTTCTCATTTTTTCTAATGAGCTATCCGAAAAATCATACTTGTTAAAATCAACTTCAAATATCTTTTTATCAGCATAAATCTGACTCTCTCCTGTTTCAGCTAAAATAATAAATTCATGAGATAAATCACCTCCAATCGGTCCAGTATCTGCAGCCATAGGTATAGCTTTTAATCCTAGTCGATTGAAAGTTCTTATATAAGAATAAAACATCTTGTTATATGATTTTTTGGCATTCTCATCGCTTAAATCAAAAGAATATGCATCTTTCATATAGAATTCACGACATCGCATTACTCCGAATCTTGGTCTTATTTCATCTCTAAATTTCCATTGAATATGATAAAGAATTTGCGGAAGAGATTTATAAGATTTTAAACTCGATCTAAATATATCTGTTATTAATTCCTCATTGGTTGGTCCATATAACATTTCGCGACCTTGCCTATCTTTAATTCTTAACATCTCTTCTCCGTAATCCTCGTATCTTCCACTTTCTTTCCATATGTCTGAAGATTGAATAGTTGGCATAAGCATTTCTTGTGCTCCAATTAAATTCTGCTCTTCTCTAACAATTTGCTCTATTTTCTTCATTATTTTAAATCCTAAGGGCAACCAAGAATAGATTCCAGCTGAAGATTGTTTGATCATTCCGATTCTTAGCATTAATTGATGAGATTTAATTTTTGCTTCGGCAGGTAAGTCCTTAGTAATAGGAATAAAGAGTTTTGATAAGTACATTATTGTAAAAAATTCCTTAAGTTAAAGAAACCATTATTTACAAGATAATATATCATAATAAATACTATTGATGTAATTATAGTTGTTATTAAAAATTTTTTAGCTATTCTTGGGTTTTTTGGAGCTCCTGGATCAAACCCCTCTATACTATCTTTAAAAAGTTCTTTTTTAGATTGAATCCCAAATGGCAAAACTGAAAAAAAAACTACCCACCAAATCATAACGTAAACTATTATTGATCCAGTGATACTCATTAAATTCTAGCTATATTAATATTTGTAAAAGGCTTCTTGCCTGTTTTATCTTTAATTATTCTTCTGCAATTTTGTTTAATTGTTTCTATAAGATTCTTTTCTTGGTTTTTACTTTCTAAAGAAAAGGTCCTACAAATATTAAAAATTTCATCTTCCACATCAAAAATAAAATTTTCTACATCATTATTTTCTGGTATTCCCTTGCATGAAATAATTGGTTTTTTAATTTTTCCATTGTTAGACAGTATTAAAGTAATTTCTAAATATCCGTTCATAGATAAGTTTTTTCTGTCTTTAATTGATTGAGAGTCTGCCTCTACACCTAAATATCCATCTAGGTACAGTCTGCCAGTAGGTGCTTTGTCGATGATTTCAGGTTTATCTCCTGGAAGCATCTTAATGATATCGCCATTTTCTATTAATAAAGTTTTAGGCACTTGCATTTCTTTGGCAAATGCAACGTGTTCTTTCATATGTCTATGTTCTCCATGAACAGGAATTATGCACTTAGGTTTAACCCATTTATACATATCTTTAAGATCATCTCTATTAGGGTGCCCAGAAACATGTACAAATGCATTTTCTTCTGTAATAATTTCAATTTCATTTCTTACTATCAAATTTTGTAACTGGTACAATTTTTTCTCATTTCCCGGAATAATTTTTGATGAGAATATTACACAATCACCCTCTTCTATAAAAACTTCAGGGTGTATACCGTTTATAATTCTATTCATTGCTCCCATAGGTTCTCCCTGGCTTCCCGTCGCTAAGTATAAAATCTTATTTTTTGAGATATTTTTAGCATTTTTGGGATCAATCGGTTCGATAAGATTTCCTAAATAACCACATTTTTTTGCAGCTTTGTAAATTCTTTGCATAGAGCGACCTACTAAACATATTGATCTGCCTGTTTTTTTTGCACAGTAAAAGATTGACTCCATCCTAGCGACGTTTGATGCAAAAGATGTAACCAAAATTCTCTTAGATTTTATTGCCATGATTTTTAATAAACTTTCTCTCACGTCAGCTTCTGAACCCGCGCGTCCAGGACTAAAAACATTGGTAGAATCACAAATCATTACGGAGACACCTTTGTCTCCGATTTTTTTTAATTTTTGTTCATCAATATTTCCACCGATTAAGGGGTTTGGGTCAATTTTCCAGTCTCCAGTGTGTAAAATTGTACCTAGAGGAGTAGTAATGCTTAAACCATTTGGCTCTAATATAGAATGAGTTAAAGTAACAAAATCAATTTCGAAAGCACCTAACTTAATTTTGGTATTTAAAGGCACAATGTTTAGAAATTTTGAAATGTCTATTTTTCTTTCTTTAAATTTTTCTTGAAGCAATGCAGCAGTAAAAGGAGTAGCGTATATTTTGCATTTTAACTGAGGCCATATGTGAGCAACTGATCCAATATGATCTTCATGAGCATGTGTAAGAACTATACCCAATAAATCATTTTTCTTATCAATTATGAAACCTGCATCTGGAAAAATTAAATCTACTCCTGGAACTGAGTCATCAGCAAATGTCACGCCCATATCTACAATTATCCATTTTTGATTTTCTTCTGGCCCATACGCATAAAGGTTCATATTCATACCTATTTCTCCTGAACCTCCTAAAGGACAAAAAATTAATTCTTCTTTTTTTTTCATATCATTTTCTTTAAAATTTTTGCAACACCCTTAATAGTAATATTCTGGTCAATTATAGTTTTGTTTTTAATATATTTTTTAAATAATTTAGCATATCCTCCTGTTAATATAATTTTAAATTTAAGATTGGACTTAGAAGATATCTTTTTTATTATATTATTTATCAAACCCTCATAGCCCCATAAAAAACCTGCATTAAGAGCCTCTTGGGTGTTTTTGCCGTAGCTTCTTTGTCCCTTTTTTAAATTTAAAATAGGCAACAAAGCAGTGGACTTATGCAAATTTAATATAGATAAATTAATACCAGGTGATATTACACCCCCTTCATAAGCTCCTTTTTTTACAATATCAAATGTAGTAGCAGTCCCAAAATCAATAATAATACTATTATTATATTTCAATGATCCTATAGCGTTTGATATTCGGTCAGATCCTAATTGATTATAATTTTTTACTTTAATCTTAATAATCTTTTTTATATTTTTTTCTTTAATTTCAAAAACATTAAATTTTTTTTTTGATAAATCTTTTTTGATAATTTTGAATACTTTCGGAACAACGCTTGAAAATAAAACTTTTCTATATAAATATTTATTTATAAATTTATTAAAAAAATTTTTTTTATAAGCTTTCTTGTGGATTTTGAGAGTTTCTATGTTGTAAGTTTTTTTAATAGTAAAATTATCATTTAAGATTGAGACCTTTACAAAGGTATTTCCTATGTCTCCTACTAGATAATTCATTTTAATTTTTTTTTTAAATATGAAAATTGATATTTTTCTATATCATAAATAAGTTTTTCATATCTATTCTTAATATCAATTAGTATTCTATTATTATTTATTTTTTTTTTGGTAAATTTTTGAAGTGAGGAAGATTTAAATTTTTTAATTTTAGGTGAGGTAAAAGTATTTATTCCTACTCCGATTATTAAAAAATGCTTTTCTTTGTATTTTATTACTTCTTGCAGAATACCACATATTTTTTCTTTTTCTATAATTAAGTCATTGGGCCATTTTATATTTATTTTTTTTAAAACGTATTTGGATAAAATATTTCTTAACAAATAAGCATTTAATAAGGCGAATTGTTTATAATTAATGTTTGTATTATTGATCGCAAAAAAAATTGACAAAAATAAATTTCCTTTAAGTGATACCCATTTTTTTCCCATGGTTCCTCTACCTTTAGTTTGATTTTCTGTTGTTATCAAGGTTGGTTTTATCATATCTTTTTTAATAAGTTTGTGTGCTTCATCGTTTGTGCTTTTAACACTTTTAAATTTAATCAATTTTATTTTCATTAGTTGATAAATAATGAATTAACAATATTATTTAAAAAAGATGGATATAAAAAGAAAGTTATTAAAATAGTACAACTTATTAAAACAGTGATTTGTGCTACTTTATTTTGCACAGATTCTAAAACCACAAGATTATCTTCAAAGTAAATTGTTTTAATAACTTTTAGATAATAAAAAGCCGATATAACTGTTGTTAATAAACCTACAATTGCTAACGTATACATTTTTTGCTCTATAACAGATGTAAAAATATAAAATTTTGCAAAAAAACCACCTAAAGGTGGTATGCCTGCTAATGAGAACAATATAATTAAAAAAGAAACTGCAAGAATTGGATGTTTTTTTGAAATTCCAGACAAGTCAGAAATATTTTCTTTATATTCACCACCTTTTTTCATCATATATAAGCAAGAAAATGCACCTAAATTCATTACTACGTAAATAGTAATATAAACGATTGCGCTTTGATATCCTGATAATGCTCCGGTCGCGACACCAGCTAAAGCATAACCAATATGCCCTATGGAGCTATAAGCTAAAAGTCTTTTAATATTTTTTTGAACAATTGCTGCAACAGCTCCTAATATCATCGATGCGATGGAAATAAAAATTATTATAAGTTGCCATTCTAATAAAATATTCGCAAAGGGAATATACATAAATTTAATTAATACTGCTAACCCCGCTACTTTTGGGACGACTGCAAAAAAACTTGTTATGGATGTTGGTGCACCTTCATATACATCAGGTGTCCACATATGAAATGGAACAGCTGAAATTTTAAAAGCTAAACCAACTAAAATAAATACCATTGCAAATATTGCTCCTGTATTTTCTTTATCTAGCTGTTCTGCAATTAATTCAAAATTTGTTGATCCAGTAAAACCATATAATAGAGAACATCCATATAATAATAATCCAGACGATAATGCGCTTAAAACAAAATATTTTATACCTGACTCTGTTGATCTTAAATTATCTCTATCTATAGATGCTAGAATATATAATGCTAGCGATTGAAGTTCTAGTCCTAAATAAAATAATATTAAATCATTTGAACTAACCATAAAAAACATACCTAAAATTGAAATAAGTATTATTATTGGATATTCAAATTTATCTAATTTTGACTCTACAATAAAAACTTTAGATGAGTTCAGAACAAATAAGCTTGAAACAAGTATTAAGATTTTAAAAAAACTTGAAAAATTGTCTCTGATAAAGCTATCTAAAAAAATTTTCTCTGTGTTATTAGAACTATTGAAAATTATTGCAATGATTATTAATATAATTATTGATGTCAAATTAAAGATTATATTAAAGCTTTTTTTTGTAAAAACTCCCAGCATTAAAGAAGCAAAGATTGATAAAGTTAAAAAAATTTCAGGTAATAGTATATTTAAATTATTAATCATTTTTTACCAGACTAATATTATTTATTGATTGCTCATAATTATTTATCAAGTTATCTACTGAAACATTTAAAGTTTCAATCAAAGGCATTGGATAAAATCCAAAAAATATTACAAAAAAAGCTAATGCTGTTAACATTGTAATTTCTAATTTATTTATATCTTTTAGATTTTTTATATCTGTATTATTTGTTTTGCCAAATATAACTCTCTTGGTAAGCCAAAGCATATATGCAGCTCCAAGAACAACACCAAATGTAGCTGCCATGGCAACTAAAGAGTTTTTTTGAAAAGTTCCAGTCAAAATTAAAAATTCTCCCAGAAAACCAGTTGTGCCTGGGAGTCCAAGGGCAGCTAAAGCAAAAACTAAAAATAGAAAGGAGTATTTTGGTAGATAGTTTACTAGCCCACCGTAAGTACTTATTAGTCTAGAGTGTAACCTATCATAGACAACTCCAACGCAAAGGAACAAAGCAGCAGAAATCAAACCATGGCTTATCATTTGATAGATGCTACCCTCTATACCTTGTTTTGTAAGGGTAAATATACCTAATGTTACATATCCCATATGTGCAACTGAAGAGTAAGCTATCAACTTCTTCATATCATCTTGCATTAAGGCTACAAGAGAAGTGTAAATAATAGCAATTAAACTTAATAAATAAACTAATGGAGTAAAAAATTCAGAGGCAATAGGAAACATTGGTATCGAAAATCTTAGAAAGCCATATCCAGCCATTTTTAAAAGTATTGCAGCTAAGATTACTGAACCTGCTGTAGGAGCTTCAACGTGTGCATCTGGCAACCAAGTATGAACTGGCCACATAGGTGTTTTTACTGCAAAAGAACTGAAAAATGCCAACCATAACAACTTTTGAAATTCTTGAGGAATTTTTATCTGATAAATTTGAGTAATATCTGTCGTACCAGTTAACCAGTAGATAGCTATAATTGCCACTAACATTAAGACTGACCCTAACAAAGTAAATAAAAAAAATTTAAACGCCGAGTAAACTCTTTTAGGTCCACCCCAAACACCTATAATTAAAAACATTGGTATTAATCCAGCTTCAAAAAACAAATAAAAAATTACTAAATCTAAAGAGCAAAAAACACCTATCATAAAGGTTTCTAAAACAAGAATTGCAATCAGAAACTCTCTAACCCTTTCTTTAACACTGTTAACACAAGAAATAATACATATTGGGGTTATAAAAGTTGTCAGAACAATGAATAGAACAGATATGCCATCTACTCCTAGTTTGAATTTTATAAAATTATTTATCCAAGATTTCTCTTCAATAAATTGAAAATCTGAAGATTTTATGTCTAGGGAATACCATAAAAATAAAGATAATATAAAAGTCGCTATACTTCCAAATAGTGAGATATAAATAGAACTGTAGCTCTTAATTTGTTCTTTTGATAAAAAAATAAATAATGAGCTTATTAAAGGTAAAAAAATTAATGTAGATAATATTGGAAAGTTCATCTTAATTTAAGATTAAATAAGTTAATAAAATTGATAAACCAATTAACATTACGAAAGCGTAATCATAAATAAAGCCTGACTGAAATTTTCCAGCTTTATCTGAAACTGCTTTGATTAATTTCGAAATTCCATCGGGACCAAATCTATCAATTGTGTCCAAATCAATTTTTCTCCAGAAAAAATAACCAATTTTTTTTGCAGGTTTAACAAATATTAACTCATATAATTCATCGATATACCATTTGTTTAATAAAAAATCATATAAGGGTAAGTTTGTGTTTTTAAAACTCTCTACAATTTTAGTATTCGACACAAAATAGTAATATGATAAGGGAATAGCTATAATTACAATAAATGGAGTTAATAATAAAAACCAAAGAGGAATATAGTCATGCTTAATTTCATCAAGAAAAAAAACTGATGATTGCCAAAATTCTCCACTATGATGACCAATTAAAGTTTCTTTAAAAATAAAGCCACTAAATATTGCTCCAATAGCTAGAAAAAATAAAGGAATCAACATAATAACTGGTGATTCATGTGTTTCATTTATAGGAATAGCTTTATTGTTATACGAGCCATGAAAAGTTTTAAAAAAAAGTCTCCAAGAATATATTGACGTTAAAAATGCAGTAAAAATACCTATTACAACTGCATAGTTTCCTAATAATGAGTTACTTAAATAAGCATATTCAATTATAGCGTCTTTAGAATAAAATCCTGATAAAAAAGGAAATCCTGTTAATGCCAATGTTCCGATTAGCATAAAAAGATAAGTGTAAGGAAGTTTTTTTCTCACTCCACCCATATTTCTTATATCTTGCTCGTCTTTAAATGCGTGTATGACAGATCCAGAGCCCAAAAATAACAGAGCTTTGAAAAATGCATGGGTAAAAAGATGAAACATAGCAACGTGATAAGCTCCTACTCCAGCTGCAAAAAACATATAACCTAATTGACTGCAAGTTGAATATGCTACAATTTTTTTTATATCATTTTGAACAAGAGCAACTGATGCTGCAAATATTGCTGTGATCATGCCTACAATAGTTACCAGATTTAAAATTGTCTGAGAGTATTCAAATAAAGGAGAACATCTTACTACAAGAAAAACTCCAGCGGTTACCATAGTAGCGGCATGGATTAACGCAGAAACTGGTGTTGGTCCCTCCATTGCGTCAGGTAGCCACGTATGTAACAAAAATTGAGCTGATTTTCCCATTGCACCTATAAATAAAAATAAACAAATTAAACTTATTAAACCAGTCTCAAATCCAAAAAATAAAAAATTTTTATCTAAAAACTGAGGAGCTAATTGAAAAACTTCTTTAAAATTTATTGATCCAAAATAAAAAAAGATCAGAAATATTCCTATGGCTAAACCAAAATCCCCAACTCGATTTACAATAAATGCTTTGATCGCCGCGTTGTTTGCGTTTTCTTTTTTATACCAAAAACCTATTAATAAATATGAGCACAAACCAACTCCTTCCCATCCAAAAAATAGTTGTAAAAAATTATCTGAGACTACTAGAGACAACATTGAAAAAGTGAATAAAGATAGGTAGGACATGAATCTAGGTTTGTGTGGATCATGATTCATGTAACCTATTGAATAAATGTGGACTAAAGCTGAAACAAAAGTCACAACTACAAGCATTACTGAGCTTAAAGGATCTATGTTAATAGACCAATTGGCTATAAAGTTTCCTGAACTTACCCATTCAAAAATTATATAATTGCCATATTTGCTGTTTTGAATTCCTTGCCAAAAAATTATAATTGATAAAATTGATGATAGACTTACAAATATACTAGTAGTAATTTCAGAAAAAAATTTTGTTAAAGATCTTCCTAGATAACCAATAATACACCCAATTAAAGGTAGAAAGATTATAGCGTATTCCATTTATCCTTTCATTCCATGTATGTCTTCAACTCTAATTGAACCTTTGTTTCTGTAATAAATGACTATTATGGCAAGTCCAATAGCTGCTTCAGCAGCTGCAACAGTTAAAATAAGCATAGTAAATATTTGACCAAGTATATCTCCAGAAAAAATTGAAAAAGATATTAGGTTTATATTTACTGCAAGAAGAATTAACTCTATTGACATCAGTATAACTATTACATTTTTTCTATTTAAAAAAATTCCCATTATCCCTAAAAAGAAAATAATTGCTCCCAACGATAAGTAGTGTCCCAAGCCTATTTCAATCATCTATTTTAACTCCTTCGTTAGACTTTACCTCTTTAAGTTCTACTGATGATAAAGGATCTCTTGATATTTGTTTAAAATAACTTTGTTTTTTTACACCTGCCCTTTTTCGAAAAGTCAGTAATATTGCTCCAATCATTGATAATAAAAGAATTATTCCTGCAAGTTGAAAATATAAAATATAATCTGTGTACATAACTAAGCCTAGTTGATGTGTATTTGAGATATTAGACATGACAAGTGTGGTGCTAGACATCAAATCATCCTTCTGTTTCCATCCTCCAACAACTACTAACAACTCTAAAAAAATTAAAACGCTTACTATTAATCCTGTTGGAATATGAGTAGATTTTTTTCCAATAAACCAGGATTGTTTTTGTTCGGCAACATTCAACATCATAACTACAAACAAAAATAATACGGCCACGGCTCCAACATAAACAATAAGAATAATCATGCCTAAAAATTCTGCGCCTACCATTATGAATAAACAACCAACCGAAATAAAATCTAAAATTAAGAAGAAAACTGAGTTTACTGTGTTCCTAGACGTGATAACCATTAAAGAAGAAAATATTGCAATTATCGAAAAAAAATAAAAAAAAATAGCGTGTACTATCATTTATTTATAAGGTTTATCTAACTTAATGTTTTTTGCTAAAACAGACTCCCATCTGTCTCCGTTATCTAATAGTTTTTCTTTATTATAATAAAGTTCTTCTCTGGTTTCGGTTGCAAATTCAAAATTAGGACCTTGGACTATTGCATCCACTGGGCAAGATTCTTGGCATAAACCACAGTATATACACTTTAGCATATCTATATCATATCTAGTAGTTTTTCTACTTCCATCAGGTCTTTCGGTTGACTCTATTGTAATAGCTTGTGCAGGACATACCGCTTCACATAACTTGCAGGCGATACATCTTTCTTCTCCACTAGGATATCTTCTTAAAGCATGTTCTCCTCTCATTCGTGGACTAATAGAACCTTTTTCGAAAGGGTAATTAATCGTTTTAGATTTTTTAAATATTTCTCTAACAGCCATTAGAAGACCTTGGATAAACTCGACTAGAAAAATTGTCTTAAAAATTCTGCCTATATTCATTAAAAATTTCCATGAGGTAATTTATCAAAATAAAATAAAAAGCTTGCTGTCAAAATTAAATATATTAACGAAAAAGGTAAAAATATTTTCCATCCTAATCTCATAAGTTGATCATACCTGTATCTTGGAACAATAGCCTTAATAAGGGCAAATAAAATAAATAAAAATAAAATTTTTAATATCATCCATGCTGGAGCAGGAATTAAATTGATTGGATAAATATCTAATATTGGAAGCCACCCTCCCAAAAATAAAATTGATCCCATTGCACACATTAGTAAAATATTTGCATATTCTCCAAGCCAAAACATTGCATACATCATCCCGGAATATTCGGTTTGATAACCTGCTACTAATTCTGCTTCTGCCTCAGGTAAATCAAAAGGAGGTCTATTAGTTTCGGCTAATGCGGAAATAAAAAAAATTACAAACATTGGAAATAAGGGAATTACATACCATAAGTCCCTCTGTGCTAAGACAATATCTTTCAAGTTTAATGAGCCCACACAAAGAAGAACGTTAATTATTATGATACCAATAGAAACTTCATAAGAGACCATTTGAGCGGCAGATCTGATAGCACCTAAAAACGGGTATTTTGAGTTGGAAGCCCATCCACCCATAATTATTCCATAAACCCCAAGAGATGAAATGGCAAATAAATACAAGATGCCTACATTGATATCAGACAAAACTATATCTTCGCTCATCGGAATTACTGCCCAAGAAACAAGTGCTAATGTCATTGTTACTATTGGTGCTAATATAAAAACTGTTTTATTGGCACTAGCTGGTATTATGATTTCTTTAAATATATATTTTAACGCATCTGCAACTGTTTGAAGTAAACCAAACGGGCCAACTACATTTGGGCCTTTTCTTTTTTGTACCAGACCCCAGACTCTTCTATCAAGCCAGACTATCATAGCTACAGAAACTAAAATAGGTATAAGAAGAAATAATATTTTATAAATTTCTTGTCCTAAGATTTCAATATATTCTAACATTAATTATTAGTACCAGTTTTCTTTAACTTTTGCCGTATCTGACGGCATTCACTCATTGTTTTTGAAGAACGTGAAATAGCATTAGAAAAATAATAATCTAAATCTTTAATCGAAATTTCTTCACTGATAAATTCTGAAGTATTATTTTTTTCTTCACTAAGCTTAAATTCAGGAAGTTCATTTATTTTAGAAAAGTTTTTTACTAAATTTAACGATTCATCTCTTAAAATATCAAATTTTAAAGTATCGTTTTTATTTCCTAATCTTTCAAAAATAAGATTAAAAATCTTCCAGTCTTCTTTTGCTTCTCCAATCGGATATGAAGCTTTTTTAGTCTCTTGAACTCTTCCTTCTAAGTTTTCATATAAACCATTCTGCTCTGTATATGTGGCACTGGGCAAAATCACATCTGCTATTTCTGCACCCCTGTCTCCATGGCTTCCTTGATATACAATAAACTCATTATTTTTTTTAATATCTAAATTATCTGATCCTAGTAAGTATAAAAATTTAAATTTTCCTGCATTTAAATTTTCAAAGAAAGAAAAGTCTCCTTTTTTATTTGAAATGATATTTAAATCTAAAAGACCAACTGTTGAGGCATTTTGAATTAAAACGTTTAAAGCATTCCAATCTTCTCTTATTAAATTATTCGTTTTTAGAAATCTTTTTAACTCTTCAAAAATATATTTACCACTTTTAAGCTCTAAAGCTGACTCTCCGATTATAATTATTGGTTTTTTAGCTGATAAAAATTTTTTATAAAATTCCCCTTCTTTACCGATTAACTTTCTAATTTCATCAGTTTTATTTCCAATTATCGTATAATCATAAGTAAGATCCCCAGGGTCTCCTAGAGAATAAATTGGAACTTTTTTCTTTACGTATAATTTTCTTATTCTAGCATTTAAGATAGTAGCTTCATGTCTTGGATTAGAACCAACTAAAAGTATAAGATCCGAATCTTCGATTCCTTTTATAGAAGAATTGAAAATGTAATTCATTTTTTCTTCTGGATTTATATAAAATTTTTTTTCTCTAAATTCTAAATTATCACTTTTCAATAATTTAAATAGTTTTTTAAAGGCAAGAGCATTTTCTAAATTAACCATGTCCCCAATATGCCCTGCTATTTGTTCTGACTTAGTTTCTTTAATCTTATTTAATATGACTTTTATAGCTTCATCCCAGCTAACCTTTTGTAATTTATTGCCTTTTTTAACGTAAGGCACATCGAGTCTTTGTTTTAAAAGACCATCACAGGAGTATCTTGTTTTATCAGAAATCCATTCTTCGTTAATTTCATTGTTAAGTCGTGGTAAGATTCTTTTAACTTCCCAATTATATGTATCTACTCGAATATTTGAACCAACAGCATCCATTACATCAACGCTTTCTGTTTTTTTTAATTCCCATGGTCTTGCCTCAAAAGCATAGGGTTTTGAAGTTAAAGCACCAACTGGACAAAGATCGATCACATTCGCAGAGAGTTCCGACTCCATTGATTTTTCTAAATATGTGGTAATTTCCATATTCTCTCCTCGTCCAACTGCTCCAATTTCAGGAACGCCAGCAACTTCGGTCGCAAATCTCACACATCTAGTGCAGTGGATACATCTTGTCATTTGGGTTTTAATCAAAGGTCCCATATATTTTTCTTTTACTTGTCTTTTGTTTTCAACAAATCTAGATTTATCCACTCCGTAATATAATGACTGATCTTGTAAATCACATTCTCCTCCTTGGTCACAAACTGGACAATCTAATGGATGATTAGCTAAAAGAAACTCCATTACTCCTTTTCTGGCTTTTTCTACAAAAGTAGTATTAGTTTTAATATTCATACCTTCCGATGCTGGCATAGCACAAGAGGCTATAGGCTTTGCTGATTTTTCTATTTCAACAAGACACATTCTGCAGTTTCCTGCAATTGAAAGCTTTTCGTGGTAGCAAAATCTAGGAACTTCTACATCTGCTAATTCACACGCCTGTAGAACTGTCATCCCTTTTTCAAATTCTATTTCTTTGCCATTAATTATGATTTTAGGCATTTTTATTGTCCAATAAGTGTTGATCAACCAAATAAGGATTATTAATTTTTTTCTTAATTAAAGGTTCCTCCCTACATCGACTTTCTACTTCTTTTCTGAAATGTCTTAACAATCCTTGAACTGGCCAAGCAGATCCTTCTCCAAAAGCACAAATAGTGTGTCCTTCAATTTGTTTTGTAACATCTGAAAGTAAATCTACGTCACTTAATGTTGCTTTTCTTTTGACTACTCTGTCTAATATTCTCCACATCCAGCCTGCTCCTTCCCTACAAGGAGTGCATTGACCACAACTTTCATGTTTGTAAAATCTTGCTATTCTTGCCATGCAAGCAACAATGTCTTGTTGTTTATTGATAACAACTATACCAGCTGTGCCTAAACCACTTTTATTTTTAATTAATGAGTCAAAATCCATTGTAATGCTATCACATATTTTTTTTGATAGTAAAGGCATAGAAGATCCACCCGGAATTATAGCTTGAAGATTTTCCCATCCTCCAATCACCCCTCCAGCATGTTTTTCAATTAATTCTTTTAAAGGTATTCCCATTTCTTCTTCTACATTGCAGGGGAAATTTACATTTCCTGAAATACAAAATATTTTTGTTCCTGTGTTTTTAGGTTTTCCAATTGAAGCAAACCATTTTCCACCTCTACGGAGTATAGTTGGCACAACTGCAATAGTTTCTACGTTGTTAACAATGGTTGGACAGCCATATAAACCCACCAAAGCAGGAAAAGGAGGTTTTAATCTTGGTTGGCCTTTGTTTCCCTCAATGCTTTCTAATAAAGCTGTTTCTTCTCCACATATATAAGCTCCTGCTCCGTAATGAATATGAATATCAAAATCCCACCCTGAACCACACGCATTTTTTCCAAGGTATTTTTTTTGATAAGCTTGATCTATGGCTTCTTGTAATCTTACACCTTCATTAAAATATTCCCCTCTTATGTAAATGTAGCAAACATGAGCGTTAACGCTATAACCAGCAATTAAACAACCCTCTATTAATTTTTGAGGTTCAAATCTTAAAATGTCTCTATCTTTACAAGTTCCTGGTTCAGACTCATCTGCATTTATCACAAGATAATGTGGTCTAGAACCTACTTCTTTAGGAGCAAAAGACCATTTTAAACCAGTTGAAAAACCTGCGCCGCCTCGTCCTCTTAGTTCAGAGGTTTTTACCTCATTAATTATCCATTCACGGCCTTTAGAAATTAAATTTTTAGTATCTTTCCAATCATCTCTTTTTATAGCGCTGTCAATTTCCCAACCCAAATCATTGTATAAATTTTTAAATATTTTATCCTGAGGCTTAAGCATGATTTTCTCCATTAATAACTTGTTTTTTTTCTGGAGCAGTATTTTTTCTCCCCCTATAAGAACCTGGTTTTAAAGGCTTATCTTTTATCAAGGACTCTAAAATTTCTTTAGTGTTTTTTTCATCTAAATCTTCGTAATAATCATTATTTATTTGCATCATAGGTCCATTAACACATGCTCCTAAACATTCTACTTCCATCCAAGAACAGCTTCCTTTTTTTGAAATTTCATTTTCATTCGGGGAAATTTTTTCTTTGCATGTTTTGACAATTTTATCAGCACCTCTTATTAAACAAGGTGATGTAGTACAAACTTGTACAAAATATTTTCCTACAGGGGCAAGGTTATACATGGTATAAAAAGTTGCAACTTCATAAACTGATATATAAGGAATAGACAAATAGTTTGCTATATACTTCATAGCAGCTAAAGGAATCCAATTGTTATTTTGTTTTTGAGCTAAATAAAGAAAAGGCATTACAGCGCTTTTTTTATTTTCATTAGGATACCTTTTTAATATTTCTTCAACTTTTTTTAAATTTTCTTCATTAAACTTGAACTCTTTTGGCTGATCATCATGTACTTTTTTTAAACTCATCTATCTACCTCTCCAAAAACTATATCTAGGGATCCAAGCACAGCTGGAACATCTGCTAACATATGGCCTCTTATTAAATAGTCCATTGCTTGAAGATGAGAAAAACCAGGAGCTCTGATTTTACATCTATAAGGTTTATTGCTTCCGTCAGATATTAAATAAACTCCAAACTCACCTTTTGGAGCTTCAACAGCTGTATAAACATCACCTTTTGGTACTCTGTAACCCTCGGTAAATAATTTAAAATGATGGATTAATGCTTCCATAGACTCTTTTAAATCTTCTCGTTTTGGAGGAGAAATTTTTCCGTCAATTGATTTGATCGGACCCTTAGGAAGTTTCTCAATACATTGTAAAATAATTTTTACACTTTCTCTCATTTCTTCTATTCTGCAGAGATATCGGTCATAACAGTCACCATTTTTTCCAACTGGTATTTTAAAGTCTAGTTCTTTATAGATTTCATAAGGCTGAGATCTTCTTAAATCCCAAGGAACACCAGACCCTCTCAACATAACTCCAGAAAAACTATGATCTAAAGCTTCTTGCTTTGATACTATTCCTATCTCCACATTTCTTTGTTTAAATATTCGATTATCAGTTAATAAGCCCTCTAGGTCATCAATAATTTTTGGAAAAGATCTGCAAAACTTTTCAATATCATCTACTAATTTTATAGGTATATCTTGATGAACCCCTCCTGTTCTAAAATAGTTTGCGTGTAATCGTGAACCTGAAGCCCTTTCATAAAAAGTCATTAAAGTTTCTCTTTCTTCAAAACCCCAAAGGGACGGAGTTAAAGCTCCGACATCTAATGCTTGAGTAGTAACATTAAGTATATGACTTAAAATTCGACCAATTTCGCAGAATATTACTCGAATATATTTTGCTCGAATTGGGACCTCTACGTTTAATAATTTTTCTGCAGCTAGGGCGAAAGCATGTTCTTGATTCATTGGAGCAACATAATCTAATCGATCAAAATACGGTAACGCTTGTGTATAGGTTTTGTGTTCAATAAGTTTTTCTGTTCCTCTGTGTAGTAAACCAATGTGTGGATCAGCTTTTTCTACTACTTCACCATCTAATTCCAAAATAAGCCTTAAAACACCATGGGCAGCAGGATGTTGAGGACCAAAATTTAAATTCATTGTTTTAGTTTTTTTCATTTTTACCCACTTCTTTAATTTCTTTGATATATTTTGTGCCCTCCCAAGGACTCTCAAAATCAAAATTTCGATAATTTTGTTCAAGCTTAACTGACTCGTACACAACTTTTTTTTCTTTTTCGCTATATCTTACTTCGTTGAATCCTGTAAGAGGAAAATCTTTTCTAAGCGGATGACCCTTAAAATTATAATCTGTTAGTATTCTTCTTAAATCTGGATGATTTTTAAATTTAACTCCATACATATCAAAAACTTCTCTTTCCATCCAATTAGCAGAAGGAAAAATTTTTGTAATAGATGGAATTATTTGATTTAAATCAAATTTGACTAATAATTTAATTCTTATATTCTTTTCATGCGATAAGAATAAATATACTAGTTGAAATCTTTTTTCATTTTCCGGATAGTCTACACCTGCAATATCAATTAGCTGTCTAAATTTACAAGCATCGTTTGATTTTAAAAATTGTATAACATCAGTCAAGTCTACTTCGTTTACTTCAATCAAAAATTCGTTGTTCTCTATTATTGAGCTCTGAATTTTGCTTGTTAGCTCTGAATTCACTAATTTTTCAAGTTTTTGTAATTTTTTTAATATCATAATGATTTATCTTTGGATTGATCCTTCTCTTCGTATTTTTTTTTGTAATTGAAGAATTCCATACAACAATGCCTCTGCTGAGGGAGGACAGCCTGGAACATAAATATCTACGGGTACTATTTTATCACATCCTCTTACTACAGAATAAGAATAATGATAGTAGCCACCTCCATTAGCACAGCTTCCCATAGAAACAACATATCTTGGTTCTGGCATTTGGTCGTATACTTTTCTTAAAGCTGGAGCCATCTTATTTGTCAATGTCCCTGCAACTATCATAACATCAGATTGTCTAGGGGAGGCTCTTGGTGCAGCTCCAAATCTTTCTAAGTCGTACCTTGGCATCGAAGTTTGCATCATTTCAACAGCACAACAAGCTAGTCCAAAAGTCATCCAGTGTAATGAGCCCGTTCTTGCCCAATTAATCAAATTTTCTGATGAAGTAGTAATAAAACCCTTTTCAGAAAAATCTTTAGCTAATTTTTTAAATTCTTCTGGAACTTCCTTCTTTTGATTTTCGAATGGATTAATTTTTATTCCCATTCTAAAGCTCCTTTTTTCCATTCATAAATAAAACCAATTGTTAATACTCCAAGAAAAAACATCATTGACCAAAAACCTA
>MDSV01022164.1_pt1 | contig 20040 bp, 7 predicted proteins | sample 810851 | NCBI WGS metagenome assembly MDSV01 (sample SAMN05326640, study PRJNA326480) | marine metagenome | isolation source: seawater | place: Atlantic Ocean: North East | collected 2012 | reverse complement strand
TCGAAAAACGCGGCGGCGTTTCCGTCGGCGCCCAACGCGGCGGTCACCTCCGCGCACGCGGGCTGGGTCAACGCGGTGACCCCGCTCGCCGGCGACGAAAACGCGAACGTTCTCGTCTCGGGAGGCGCCGACCGCGCGGTGAAGCTCTGGCGGCGCTCGAAGAGCGACGCCGACGGCTCCGGCGCCGTCGGCTTGACGCTCGTCTCGACGCTCGAGCGGCACGCGGACTACGTCACGCGCCTCGCCGCGCCCACGGACGCGTCGTGCGGAGGCGCGTTTCTGAGCGCCGGCCTGGGGGCGGACCAGGTGTTCCTGTGGGACGCCTCTCGGAGCTCTTTCGCGCCTGGAGAGAGCTCCGAGGGGGAGCAAAAAAACGCCCCCGTCGCGCGGTTCGCCGGGCAGACGGATTCGGCGTACGCCCTCGCGGCGGACGCGACGTGCGCCGTGCTGGTGACCGGCGACGTGAAGGGCGTCGTGCGCCGCTGGGACGCGCGCGCGCCGCGCGAGCGCCCGACCGCGCTCAAAGGGCACGCCGGCACGGTGCGGTGCGCGTCGGTGGACCCGACGGGGCGCCTCTGCCTGACGGGCTCGTCTGACGGCGCCGTGCGCCTGTGGGACCTGGGGCAGGCCCGGTGCGTGCAGACGCTCGCGGGGACGCACGGGTGCTCGGTGTGGAGCGCCGCGCCGGACGCGAGCTGGCACTCGGTGGTGTCCGGGGGCGCGGACGGCGCCGTGTACGTCACGGACCTCGCGAGGCGCCGCTCGCGGCTCCTGTTCCGCGAAGCCGGCGGCGTCGTCGAGCTGCGCCGCGCAGAGACGGGAGACGCGCCGGCGAGAGGCGAGGAGACGCCGGTGACGGTGTGGGCGGCCACCACCGGGTCGGACGTCACGCGGTGGTCCGCGCGCGTGTCGTTCGCCGACGACGCCGATTCGGGCGAGGCAGAGCGCGCCTCTCCCGGGAAAGGCGGAGGCTCGTCTCTGCGCGCGCGCGCCGCGCGCCTGAGCCTGGGCGGGGGGGGGGACCCTCCGCGGGACCCGCGCGAAACCGGCTGGTTCGCGGCGGGGACGTCCCCCGGGATGTCTCCGGCGCGCGCGCGAAACGCTTCGAAGCGTTTCGGATCCCGCACCGGGAAAGACGCGACCCCTCAGAGCGCGAGCGCTTCGCGTCGTCACCGCGACGAGGGCGAAACGCTCGCCGCGCGCACCGCGGTCATCGCGGGCGCGCCGCCCGTGGTGGCGCACGCGCAGCTCCCCGACCGGCGCCGCGTCTTGGCGCGCGACGCGCTCGGCGGCTTGGCGCTGTGGGACGTCACCGCCTTCGAAGTCGTCCGGCGATGGCCGCCCCTCGGCGTCTCGGAGGCCGAGGCGGGATCAGACTCGGCCACGGCCTCGGCCGCGGCCACCGCGCGAAGGAACGACGACGCTTCGTCGTTCGAAAACGAGTCGTCGTTCGAAGCGCGATCGAGCGCACGCTTCGAAGCGACGCTGGAGGCGCTCCGCCGCGAGACGGGGCCGATCTCCGTGCCGGCGTGGTTCGCCGCGGACGCGCGCGCGGGCTCGCTCACCGTCACCCTCGCGCCGAGCGGCGCGTTCCAGGCGGAGGGGTACGCGCGCGAGCTCGGGCGCGCGGACGCGAGCGAGGAGACCAAGGTGAACTTCGGCGTGCAGACGCTGCACGCGCTGCTCCGCGGCTGGGCGAAGCGGCGGCGGGACGCGGCGACGCGCGCGCGCGACCCGAACGGCGACGTCGGGGAGGACGCGTCGAACGTCGACGCGACGAGCGACGCTCGACGACGCTCGATCGACGCGCGCGGTCCGTGCGACGACGCCGAAGTGTTCGCGACGCCTTCCTCTTTACCGTCGTTCGCGTTCGAGCCGCCGGAGCCGCCGTACGACCCGACTTCGCTGTCTGTCGCCGAGGGGGGCAGAGAACGGGGGCGCGCCGTGGTGCTGCTGGACGGCGGCGCCATGCGCGGCACGGACGAGGAGGAGACCTCTTTGCCGGAGTGGGTGGTGGACGTCGCGGCGGAGCGCTACGCCGTGCCGGACGCGCCCAAGGCGAGCTTCTACATCACCGAGCACGGAGACGAGGCCTCCGCTTCCGCTTCGGCGGCGGCGGGATCGACGCTCAAGTCGGGCGGCAAGACGCTGACGAGCGGGAAGGTGACGGCGCCTCGCGTGCTGAGCGTACGCAAAGTGTGCTCGTACGTGGTGGCCAAGCTCGGTTTGGATTTGGCCCCCGACGTCGCCGTCGAGGACGCCGTGGAGATTTTCTGCGACGGGAAGAAGCTGGACCCCGGGTGGAGCTTGGCGACGGTGCGCGAGCACGTCTGGCGGCGCGGCGACGACCTGCGCGTGACCTTCAGGGTGACCGACGCCGTCGCCAAGCCCGCCGGCGCGTGACCGAAACGAGCGTAGTGATGAGTGTCAAAAAACGCATCCGGTCTCTACGTCGCGCCGCGCTCCGCCGTCACCGGTCGGTCGGCGAACGTCCGGCCGTGCAGACTTTTCCGCGCCGCATCGGCGGCGTCGTCGTTCGCGAAGCGCAGGTACACCACCCCGACGTCCTCCGGGTCGAACGCCGGGCCGAGGGGGTTCGGGCGGACCACGCGAACGTCCCGTACTTCCCCGAACGCCTCGCACTCCAACGCCGTCTCCTTCTCGATCTCCTCCGCCTCGGCCGGGTCCATCAGCTCCTCGCGCGTCGTCACGCCGCGTAACACGACGACGCCGCGACGCGAACGCGTCCTCGCCTCCGCTTCGTTCGCGTTCGCGTCCGCGTTCGGTCGCCTCCTCTCCGCGGGTTCGTCTCGAGCGTCTCGAGGCTCCGCCGCCGCCGAAACAGGAACCGGCGCGTCCTCTTCGACAGAAGGCTCCGGCGAGTCCGGCGGCGTGCCGTTGGGACCCCAGGCGCGCGACGCGCGCGCGGCGGTGAGCGGAAGCCGCCGCCGCTGGAACCGACCCGCCGCGGCAAGTCGCTCCCGCGCGACGTCGCCGCGCGCGTCGCCGCGGAACGCGTCGCGTCGCGTCTCCCGCGGCGAACCCGGAACCCCCCTCGCGCTCAGCCTTCTCCGCGTCGTCTCGCGCGACTGGAAATCAGCACGCGCGCTTTTGTTGCGCGCGCCGTCGTCCGTCTCCGCGCGCGCGCGCTCGTCCGCCTCCGGCAGCCCCGTCGCCGTCGTCGCCGCCGAGGACCCTTCTCGCGACGCCGCGTCTCCGGACGGCTTTTTTTCCTTCTCCGCGCCCCGATCGGCGTCGGAAACGAAAACCGAAGAGCTCTCGAAACCGCCGTCCAGCGGGATGCCGTGTTTCGCCGCGTAGTGCCGCTCCCAATACGCGACGTCCTTCCTCGGTCCCGGTCGTTTCGTCACGCGTCGTCTTCGCATACGACGCGCGTCGAAGGCTTCTTCGTCGTCGCGTCGTCGCCGTCCGCGATGGTCGTCGTCGCCGCCGCCGCGCGAAACCTCAATCGCCGCGCCATCGCCGTCTCGCCGCGCGCTCGTGTTTCGCGCGTCGGGAACCCTCGCACCCTCGCTTTCGGTTTCGGCGGGGAACAGACGCGCGCGTGAGGTTTCGATCTCACGCGCCAAACGAGCCTTCTCGGCGGCGACGGCGCCCTTCTCGCCACCCTCGAGCGCGTCGGCGGCGACCGCCCGCCACGCGGTTTTGGCTCCCGCGTCGCGCGCGCGGCTTGGCTCGACGCCGCGCGCGGGCGCGGAAGGGGGCTGGATCTGCCGGGGAATGAGCGCGGGTGGTCTCTTCCGGTCGGTCCCGGATGGGTCCGGATCGGCGGTCCCGGCGCGATCGCGGGGGCGAGGCTCCGCGCGCGCCGACTTCGCTTTTCCTTCGTCGCCGTTCCCGCGGCGAACCGCGCCGTCGAGGGGGGGCGGCGGAGGCGGAGGCAGGGACGATGCCGGCGGCGGCGACGCCGGCGGCGGCGGCGGCGGCGGCGGCGGCGGGGACGCCTGTCGGTCTGTTTCCCTGGGGTTGGTTTCCATGGACGGTTTCGCATCGTCGTCCGCGGGATGGACCCCAGATGGACCCGCTGGTCGCGTGGTCGCGTCCGCCGTCGCTGCCGCGGGGGCGACGAAACGCGTTTCGGTCTTCTCAGCCTCAGCGATCTGCTCGGCGATCTTCGCCGCGACCGCGGCGAGCCGCTCGGCACTGGGCGCGGCGGCGGCCGCCGCCGCCACCTCGTTGTGGCGCGCCCACTCATGTGCCCACGCGGTGTGGTATGCGCCCCAGTCCGCGCCCGTGTGCTGGTACGCGTACTGCTGCTGGTACGCCGCCCACGCCGCGGCGTGCGCGTCGGCAGATCCCGCCCAGTCAGCGACGTTCGCCGCGCTGAGATCTGGAGCGGCCGCGTTCGCCGAGACCCCGAGTTCCGGCGGAGGCGCGATGCCCGGGGGTAGGTCCGGCTCGCCATCCGCCGGCGGCGGGACCGCGCCCGGCGGGGACGCCATTTCGAGGTCACCCGGACGAGGCGGGTGACGAACCGACGCGTGCGCGGAAAAGTGCCAAGTCTGCGCCAGCTTTCGTCGGGCGACGTCAACTTTTTTCCCCTCCGTCGTCCCGAACCCCAGATCCGTTCGCGCGCTGGCAGGCGTGGCCTCGTCGTGGGATGATGGGTCGTCACGTGCGTTCACGAATGGCACCGCAGTGACACCCGGCTACGCATCGGACGCAGATAGGTAGACACGCGGCGACATGGCGTCCCCCCCGCCCTCGCCCTCGGACGGCACCTCGTCGGAATCAGTCGTGACTCGCGGCGGGTTCCGCTTGCTTCGCCGCACGCAGACCGTGCGCCGGACCGTGGAGGAGGTGTACCTGCGCGATGACATCGCCTGCGGCTCGGCGATGTGCCCGGCGTGCGCGCACCTCGAGTCCGATCACGGCCACCCCCCGCCTCTGTGCGCGGACGCCACGCACTACGCCATCCCGGACGCGCGCGCGCTCGCGGAGAACGTCGACGCGTTCCTCGCGGCTGCCGTTCCCGGCGCGGGCGACGTCGTGTTGCTGGCGTCCGAGCTGCGCGAGGCGCACGCGCGCGGCGACGCGCGCCTCAGCCGCGCGCTCCGCGCGTTCACCGCGGACCCGCGCCACGCGCGGGGGGTCAAGCTGTTCCCGAACGAGCACTTCCGCGCGACGAGCGTTTTGGTCGGTTTGGGAGACGCGCGCGACGCGGACCCGCGCCGGAGAAACGCCGTCGTCGCGCGCCGCGACGGGAGCGCGTTCGCGGCGCTCCCCGCGACCGCCGCGGGCGTCGCCGCGCGCGCCAACGCCGTCGTCAAAGCGGCGGGCTGGTACGCCGCACACGTCGCGCGCGCGCGGGGGATACTGGTGGTGGTCGTGACGGACGACGAGGCGCTTCTCGCGACGCGCGCCGAAAAGAACGCGATGCCGCCCGGCGTCGTCCTGTCGCCGCCGGGCGAGTACTTCGCGGCGTACCGCCCGGGCTCGCGCGCGCTCGCCGAGCGCGAGCGCGTCGAGGCGCGGCGGAGGGACGCGGAGGAAGCGGAACGCGCGTGGCGGAACGCCGAGGGTTTAGGATCCGTCGAGGCGGAGAGTTCCAAAAAGTTCAGACTAATTTTCCCGAACCGCCTCTCGGCGCGCGAAGCGGCGGAGGGTCTGCGCGCGGGGACGCTCGTCCGGGGGACGCTCCGCGTCCGCGCGGACGCGCCGGACCTGGCTGTGGTCGCGGCGGCGGCATCCGGAGGCGTCGGCGTCGGCGTTGGCGGCGGCCACTCGAGGCGGCGCGGCGGGGCGTGGTCGCGGATTTATCCTCGCGAAGAAAACGACGCGGACGACGACGACGCGTCGCCGGCGGAGGACGAGGCGTCCGCCGGCGGCGGCGCGTACGACGCCGCTTTCTTCGGCGAATCGTCCGCTTCGTCGCCGGCGGAGACGGCGCGCGGCGTCGGCGACGCGTCGCCGTACCCCGAGCTGGGCGCGGGCTCGTTCCGGTTCGGGGGCGGGGACGTGTTGATTCCGGGCCGGCGCGCGCGGAACCGCGCGTTCGACGGCGACGAGGTGGCGGTGCGAATCGCGCCGCCCGAGCGGTGGACGCGCGGGCCGGACGCCGTCGCCGCGCGCGCCGGGGGACGCGGCGACGGCGACGCGGAGGAGGAGGATGACGAATGCGACGACGAAGAGCACGCCGAAACGACGCGGAAGACGAGTTCCTTCTCGGACGCCGCCGTGGAGGTTTCCCGCGACGACGCCGACCTCTCGGACGCGACCGTCCCCACCGGCGAGGTGGTGGCGATTCTGCGCCCGCGCGCGGCGGATCTCGTGGCGACCATCTCGGCGGAGGACGCGGAGGAGCTCGACCGAAACGCGTCCAGCGCCGGAACGTCGTCTTCGCGCGCCGCGGCGCGGAACTCGGTCCTGGCGATCCCCGCGGACCGCCGCGCGCCGAAGGTGCGCCTGCTGACCCGCCGCGCGGCCGAGCTGGTGCGCCAGCGCCTGCTCGTGCGCGTCGAGCGGTGGCCGCGCGAGAGCAGGCACCCCGAGGCGCGCGTGCTGCGCGCGCTCGGGCCCGCCGGCGACGCGGCGACGGAGACCGCGGCGTTGCTGCTCGAGCACGAGATCCTGGACGCGCCCTTCTCCCGGGGCGCGTTGGCCGAGCTCCCGGCCGCGGGCGCGGCGTGGCGCGTCCCGGCGGAGGAGACGCGCGCGCGCGTCGACGCGCGCGCGTGGCGCGTCATGTCCATCGACCCGCCGGGCTGCGTGGACGTCGACGACGCCGTCGGCGTGCGGCGCGTCCCCGCGGCGGAGCCCTCCGCGGAGGGATTTCGCGCCGGCGCGCCTCGCGAGACGCTCGAGGTTTCCGTGCACATCGCCGACGTCGGGTACTTCGTCGCCGAGAACTCGCTCTTGGATGTCGAGGCGCGCGCGCGCGGCACGACGACGTACCTCGTCGACGAGCGCGTGGACATGCTCCCAGAGCTGCTCTCCGCGGACCTGGCGTCGCTGGTGCGGGGAAAGGAACGTCTGGCGATGTTCTGCGCGTTCTCGCTCGATCCGGAGACGTTCGCGTCGGCGGCGCCGCCGCGGTTCGGGCGGTCGGTGATCAAGTCGAGACACCAGCTGGACTATTACCAGGCGCAAGCCATTCACGACCGAGTGAAGGTGCCCACGCCGGTGGCGTCGATCGCGGGCGATCGCGCGGAGACGGAGGCGGTGGCGCGCGACCTGGACGCGCTGGCGGGGTTCGCGGAGGCGCTCCGCGCCGCGCGTGTCGCGCGCGGCGCCGTCGAGCTCTCCTCCGCGGAGCTCCGCTTCGAGACGAGCGCGGACGCCGGGGTCGGGGACTTGGCGTCGTCTGTCGCGAGAACAGCGGACGCGACGAACGAACGCGTCGAGCGCAAACGGGAGGTTCCCATGATGGGCGTCGTGGCGGAGCTGATGATCGCCGCCAACGCCGCCGTGGCGACGGAACTGGCGCGCGTCGCGACCCGGCGCGGCGGCGAATATCCCGCGTTGCTCCGGAAACACGAGCCGCCGCCGCCCGAGAAGTTCGAGGAGCTGCGCGTCGCGATGCACGAAATCGCGCGCACGGAGCTGGACGCCTCCTCCGGCGAGGCGTTGGCGGCGTCGCTGGCGCTGGCGGCGTCCAGAGCCGACGATCGCGGCGCGGACGCGATGTTTCGCTCGCTCGCCACGCGCGCCATGTCCGAGGCGCAGTACGCGGACGCCCGCTTCGACGCCGGCGCCGGCGCCGAGTCTCCCTCCGACGAGAACGACTTTTTCGTCAGTCGCAAAACCTTCGCGCACTACGGCCTGGCTTTGCCTCTGTACACGCACTTCACGTCGCCGATCCGGCGGTACGCCGACCTCGCCGTGCACCGGCAGCTGTGGCGCGCCCTGGAGGCCGAGACGTCCGCGCCGGGGCGGAATCGCCCGGCAGGAACCCGAGACCCGGCCGGCGCGCGTCTGGAGCTCTCCAGGCTGGCGCGTCACCTCAACGCGCGCACGCGCGCGGCGAAGGTGGCGCAGCGCCGCAGCGTCGAGCTCAGATTGACGCGCGCGCTGCGTGAAAGTCCCGTGGCCCTCCCCGCTGTGGTGCGCTCGGTCGTCAAGCAGGGCGTCTCGCTGTTCGTGCCGAGCTTCCACGTGCAGGTTTTCGCGCGCGTCCTCGGCGGCGGTGGCGGCGCGAAGCTCCCGAGCACGGGCGAAGAGCGCGAAACTTCGGACGGGGATCGCGACGTGACGACGCGCGTCGTGTACGACGGCGGCGTCAAGGCGCTCGCGTTCGTCGCGCGGGACGGCTCCGGCGAGCGCGGCGCGCGCCTGCGGTCCGGCGCAAGGGCGTGGGTGCGCCTGAGCGCGTCCGGCGGCGAGGCCAGGGCGGCGCGCGTCGAGTGCGAGCTGCTGGACGCGAGCCACCCAGAGGCGCGCCTCGGCCCGGCGGCGGCGGCGGAGGCGGCGGAGGCGGCGGCGGAGGCGGCGCGGCGCGTCCGGGCGATGACCCTCGACCCCGCGTCGATTCCGTCCGGTCGCGTCGAGGAACCCGACGCGTCTTCGCGGTCGGGACGGGTTTCGAGCGACGGAGAACCGACCGGCGCTTTTTCGAAGGAGAAGGCTCCGGGACGCGAACGCCGAGGCGAGGGCTTCGGCGACGAGGAATCTCGCGTCGAGGCATCTCGTCTCCGCGTCCCCGCGCTCGTCGCCGCGACGTTCGCGTCTTTGCTCGGGGACGGCGACGCGCGGCGGCGCGCGCCGGGGGATCCCCGCCGCGCCGGCGTCTCGGGATCCGGCCCCTTGCCGGGGTCGGCGCCGGCGCTGGTGCCTCTGCGTCAGAGGAGCGCCGCGTACCGACTCGCGCGCTCGGCGTTCGTCGCCGCGAGGGCCTCGGCGGCGGCGCGGGCGACGGCGGCGGCGGGCACGAGGTTCGGCGGCGGCGAGGAGGGCGAGACGAGAAGAGCGCGCCGGAAACGACGCGCCGCCGCCGCCGATTTGCGCGCCGACGCGCTACGGCGCGCGATGGAGACGGCGAGAGAGGACTGAGAAGGGGCACGAAACGTGACGAAACGCGAGCGGCGAACGAGCGTTCCGGTGTCGCGAACGCCGACGGCGCGGAGAGAGACGGCGAGCGGTGAGACGCGAGCGCTACGAGCTCCGATCGCGAAAACTCCGTCGAAGGTTATTAAAAGCCTCGCCGCATCCTCTAACGAAACGCCTCCTCGAGCGCCTTCTCGAGCCGCGCCACCTCGTCCACCGTGTTGTAGTGCGCCAGACTGCACCGCACCACGCCCTCGTTCGGGTCCAGCCCGAGGTCTTCGCACAGGCGCACCGCGTACATGGACCCGCTCCGGATCGCCACCTTGTGCCGCTCGCCGCGGCACGTCTCAACCACCTGCGCGACGCTCGGGGTTCTGTGTTCCTTTCCCGGAACCGGGACGAACGCGAAAGTCGGCACTCGGTCGCTCGAGTCGCGCGATTTCGCACCGAACAGACGAACGCGCCCGCGTTTTTCCAGCGACTCCAGAACCGACGCCAGTCTCAGCTGCGGCGCGCGTTCGAGGCTCGCGACGCGCGAAAACGCGACGAGGACGTCGTCGCGCGAAGGCACGCAGTCGCGTAAATCGCGGTTCCCGTAAAACGCTTCGAGTCCCGACGAAAGCGAATCGCGCGCACCGCTCAGCACTCGCAAGTACCTCCCCATCCCGACCAGCCCCGCGCTCACCTCGTGCGCGACGCCGCCGGGCTCGAACTTGTACGCGTGCGCTTTCGGGTCGACGAATTCGTGGTTCGGTCCGAACTCGCGGACGCTCTCGAACGCCCTCCGCGACCCGAACAGGCACCCGCAGTGCGGGCCGAAGGTTTTGTACGGCGAGAACGCGCACCAGTCCACGCCCCACTCGCTGACCCGCAGCGCGCGGTGCGGCGCGAACGCCACCGAGTCGAGCACCACCGCGCACGACGGCGACGCGAGCTTCCTGGCGAGCGCGACGACGGCGGGGACGTCCAGGACGCCGCCGAACAAATTACTGACGTGGCACGCGGCGACTATTTTCGTCTTGGCGCTCAGTTTTTCGCGCAAGCGGTCTAACGACGCTCGAGCGTCGTCGCCGTCCGCGGCCGCGTCCGCGTCCCGCCACCACACGAGCGCGCACCCCGTCCGCTTCGCGAGGCGCACCCAGGGCCCGACGTTGGCCTCGTGCGACGCGCGCTGCACGAGGATCTCGTCGCCGGGGCCGACGACGGCGTCGAACGCGCGCGCGAGATTCGCGAGCAGCTGCGTGGTGGAGGGGCCGATGGCCACGTCGCCGCCCGTGCCGCCGAGGCGCTCGGGCACGACACCGGCCACCGCGCGCGCGACGGCGCGCGCCGCGTCTACCATGGCGTCCGCGCGGTCGGACTGCGGGTAGCCGGCGCCGAGCTGCGCGAAGCCGCGCACGACGTGCGCGCGGATGGCGTCCGCCACGAACGCGGGCGCCTGCGACCCCCCGGCGTTCTCGAAGAACGCGAAGCCGTGCGAGTGGCGCTCGTCGCTGACGGCGGGGAAGAGCGCGCGCACGTTCGCCGGCGTGAGCGGAGGGAGGCGGCTCGAAGGAAGGTCCTCGCGCGTCTCACCTGGGATCTCGTCCTCGTCGTCCTCCGGAGCCGTTTTTCGTTCTCGCGAGGCGCTCGAGGGTCGAAGGCGGGCGTCGGGGACGGGGCGAAGCGAGCAGTACGCCCGCGGGCCGAGCGTCGACGGCGCTGGGGGAGGAGCGTCGTCGACCGCCATGACGTCGTCGCTCGGAGTGAGGACGTCCCGCCGTCCGAGGCGGGTTCTCGAGGATGCCGACGTGGCAAAACGAAGAGCGGAAATTTGGCGCCAAAATTGAGATCTTTTTGCTTTTCGCGTATCTCGGTGGCCCAACGGCGCCACAAACGACCTTCACGCGCACGCACCCAAGCCTCCTCGGTTCCTGCGATGACGCTCTCGGCGGTTTTATCCGCCGCGACGACGCGTCGAGCGCCCGCGGGCGTGTCGTTCGCGCGCCGCGACGGGTGTCCCGTCGCCTCGCGCGCATCTCGTCCGTTCACGAACCGAAGAAACGTGTCGAAGGCCCCCTCGCACCGCCTCGTCCGAACGACGACGCGAGCGACCGCGTCCCCGTCCATGCCCACGCCCTCGCCCGCACCGGGCCGCGTGATGAGCGATTTCACCCTCGATATCCTCTGCAAGGACGCACCCGGCGTGCTGCAGGTGCGCCACCCCGCTTCGCCGCGTCGCATCTTTTCATATTCTTCGAACGTCGAACCGCGAGCGGCAGAGCGGTCGTGTCTGCGAAAATCCCGACTTTCCCGACTGACGGACGCCGCCCCGCCCGCCGCGCTCGGCGCGCAGAAAATATCCGCGACGGTCACCGCCGCCGGGTTCAACATCGGCACGATCGCCACGTCGCCGTGCCCGGAGCACGCGGCGCTCGGCACCATCACCGTCTCTCTGGCGGACGCGCTGTTCGCGCGCCCGGCGCGCCGCGCCGCGACGCGAGCGCGGAAAAAAAAGGAAAAGGCTGAAGAGAAGAAACGAAAGAGGAACAACGTCGTCGCCGCGTCGCGCGCGGTGGGGTTCATCGAGACGCGCGACGCCACGCTCCGCAAGTCGCTCGAGCGCCTGCCCGAAGTTATCGAGGTGTCCGTCGCGGAGGAGCCCGTTTCGCTGTCGGGCGTGCCCGTCGCCGAAACCACCGCCGGAGGGGACACCGGGCTCCTGTACCTCGTGCACGACTTCAAGTCGGCGGCGGCGTGGGAGATGGGACCGTCGTACGACGAGCTCCCGCTCGATCCGTACCTCGAGGGCATCGGCGCCGGTCGGTTCCGCGCCTACTCCAAGTTCGCGTACGTGTTCCCGGGACCGACCGCCGCCGTCGCCGCGCACGTCGCGCGGCTCCGCGAGGACGCCGAGCGGACGCTCCTTCCGAACGGCGAGCGCTTCTTCTCGCCGACGGACGAGGACGAAGCCGCGCGTCGGTGGTACCGAGGCGGCGACGCGTTCGGATCCGGCGCGCTCGTGGAGGTTCCCGACCCCGCGTTCAACCAGCCGGACGGGTACAGCTTCGAAGGGCGCGAGGACGGGGTCACGGAAACGCAAAAAGACCGGACGTTCCCGCGTCTCCCGCGGTCGCTGGTTCGACGGCCCGAGTTCAAAGAGATCCTCGCGCGCTTCGCGTCGTACGCGCGGCTGGATCCGCGCTACTCGGCGGCGCCGACGATGACGCTCGGCGCGCACGCGATTCGGATCAAAGCGGACGAAGGCTCGGGCCTCCGCGGGCAGGTGGTCCCCGAGGGCATGCACCAGGACGGCTTCGAGTACATCAGCCTGCTGTCGCCGCAGAAACACAACGTCGAGGACGACTGGCGCACGTACGTGTACGTGGGCGGGCCGCGGGGCGAGAAGCCCGACGACGACGCCGCGGCGAAGAAGCGCCCGATATTCTCGAGCGCCGTCGAGCCCGGCGCGATGCTCTTCGTGGACGACCGCCGGATGTGGCACGACGCGGACGACCTGCGGCAGGCGGACAAAACCGCGCCGGGGTGGAGGGACTTCATGGTCATCACGCTCGCCGCCGCGGACAACGAAGCGGCATAGCGCGGCGGGTCGCGAGTCGCCTTTTTGTCGTCGGGATCGTTTTTTTCGCATGTATACTTTCTCATCGCTTCGCGCGTCTTCGCACATCGCGAGCGTCTATGGGTATGACGAAACGCTCACCGCTCGCGCATCGACGGAGGCGTCGCGCGCTCACGCCTCCATCATGCCTTTGTCGCCCCGGTCCTTGACCCAGGACGTGCCCCCCACGGAGGAGATGCAGGGCGCCTGGCCGATGTACGGGAACGCGGACTCGAAGAGAGCGCCGAGGCAAAAGTCGGCGACGTCCGCGCGCGCGATGGAGCCGGCTTCGCCGTCGATGACGTTGATCACGCCGGTGGGGGGGCCCGTGCCGAGCCCACCGGGGCGCACGATGCAGTACTCCAGGTCACGTCCCGGTCCGCCGGGACCGAGGAACAGCTGCTCCTGGTTGTTCTTGTCCGTGAAGATGGAGCGCATCACCGTGCTCATGAGGATGCGGAACACGAGCGGCGCCTGATCGGCGGAGTCGCCGGCGCCGATGGACGTGACCACCGCGACGCGCTGCACGTTCGCGCTCTTCATGGCGTTGATCACGTTCAACGTACCGTCCGTGAGCATGGTCTTGCCCACGTCCTTCGTCTTGCCGCCCAGAGACACGACGACGCCCGTCACGTCGCCGTCGATCACCTTGGCGACATCCGCGGCGTCGCACACGTCGCCCTGCACCACCGTCAGGTTGGGGTCGGAGATGGGCTTGCCCTCATCCGCGCCGCCCGAACCCGGGGGCTGGACCATCTTACTGGGCGTGCGCGCCAGCACCGTGACCTTGGCGCCGCGCTTGAGCGCCTGCACAACGCACTCGGCGCCGGTCCCGCCGGTCCCGCCGATGACCACGATGTTGCTCTGCTCCGCGGGCGTCGCGGCGGCTACGGTCGCGGAGGCGACGCGAGGGGAGGCGGCCGCCGTGCGCGCGCGCAGGGGCTTGGTGCTCGCCACGCGGGCGCGTGCGGCGAAAGAAACGGAGGACAGAGCGGCGGCGGACATGGTCGCGTGCGAGTGAACTGGCTCGATCGGAGGCACGGCACCGCGTTAACATACTCGTGACACGTGGCGCTCGAACCGACGTCGTCCGGGGTCCGGCGAAGTGCGGACCGGAAATCGGCATCGGCCCGTCTCCCGTTGCCGAGCCTCGGGACGTGAGAAAAACGCCCCGACGTTTCGTTTATCGACGTCCGGGGAGGCGCACACGCGCGCGCGCGAGACGGCGCGCCGTCATGAGCGCGGCACTCGAACCTCGCGGCGCGACACCGCGGTGGCGCAGGACCAAGCGCGACAAGGGCGCGCCGACGATTCCGCCCGCGTCGCGCGACGCCGCTCTCGACGGACCGTCCGAGGCGCATCGGACCGACGCGACCTTCGATCGCGCGCGCTCCCGCGCGCGTCGAGGTCGAGAGGCACCGGATGCCCCCGCCGACGCGCGCGTCGACGGGACCGAGCCGATCGCGCACGTCGACTCGCGGGAGGGCACCCCCGCGGGTCCCCTCTCCGCCTCCGAGCTCACCGCGTCCTCCTGCTCGTCCGCGTCGGAAGACGGCGACGGTTCGGCTGCCGTCGGCGTCTCCGCCGCGACGGAGACGCGGGGCGAGACTTCATCACGAGAGCCAGCGGGCGAATCCGTCGCGCGCAGACGAAAACGCGCCGCGTCGGACGAAGGCTCTGACGCGGCGTCCGTCGCGACGGCTTCGAACGGCCACGACGAGTGGCCCGCGGTCGGTGCGCTCGGCGCGGACGGCGTGATACAAGAAGGCCACGCGCGAGCGCCCACCGCGGACACAAACTGGCGCTGCGCGGGCGACTGGCCCTGCGGCGCGTGCGCGCGCGCCAACTCGGGGTGGCGCGCGCGGTGCGCGCGCTGCGGCGCCGAAAAAAACCGCCCGGGCGAGAGAGGCGCGAGAGGCGCGACAGACTCCGCTTCCGACGCGTCGTTCGTGGCGGGATCGAACCTCTCCGCGCGCGGAACGCCGTTCCCGCCGCGCGTCCAGACCGAAACCGCGCGTGTTGACGAGACGAGGCGACGCCGCGACGGACCACCGGGGAAGACGACGACGACGACGACCGAGAGCGTTCGTCGCGCGGCGGCGGAGGGATTTCCCGGAGACGCGCCGCCCGATTTCCCGCCCCCGAACGCCTCCTCGACGCTCGGGCGCTCGGGCGCGTTCGCCGACGCGCCGCCGGACGCGATTCCGCTCGAGGCGCTCGAACGCGCGTTGGCGGAGACCGCCGCGAAGGCGGACACGCAACGGCCCACCGAAACGGCCGAACGCACTCGACCCGGCGCGAGCGCCGACGCGGTCGCGGCGACGACGCCTTTCCGGTGGCGCGACGAAGCGGACGCGGAGGAGGACGTGCCGTTGCCGCCTCTGCCCTGGGCGACGAGCCCGACGAGCGTACCCGGGGACGGCGACGCTGTGTCTCCTGAAGCGGCACCCGGAGACGTCGACGCGCCCGACGAGCAGCACACGCAGCCGACGCGGCGCGCGGAGAGTTGTTCCGTCGTTTCGGCGTTGCGCGAGGCGTTGCGCCTCGAGCGAGACGCGCGCGCCGCCGCGGTGCGCGCGGGCGTCGCCGTCGCGCGCGAGCAAGACTTGGACGCGCTCAGGCGTTTGGCCGAGAACGTCGCCGCGCACGCCTCGGCGCGCGTCGCCGCCGACCTCGAGGCGCGGCTCGAGCGAGACGCCGCCGCGGCGGGGCGGAGCCGAGCCGAGCTCGAGGGCCGGCTCGCCGAGGCGGAAACCGCCGCGGCGCGGTGCGCGGCGTCGTGCGCGGCGCTCGCCGCGCGCGCCGAGCGGCTCGAGCGCGGCCTGGAGGAGATGCGCGCGCGGCACGAGATGTCTGCGTCGAATGCGGCGTCGAGCGAAGAGACGACGACCGACGCGGCAGCACAGACGCAATGGACGGAGCCGATAGCCCAACCCCGGGTCGAGCGGGGTTCCGTGCTTCGGCGCGCGGCGAGACCTCCGGCGCGAACGAGCGCGCGTGGCGAAGGCGATGACGCGGGAAACGGCGACGACGACGAAAAAAAAGGCGAGGGTTCCGTTTTTCTCGCCAAGCGCACGCGCTCGGGGCGCGCGAACGACGATGACCACGGGATCTACGTCGAGGCGCAGGCGGTCCACGCGTTCGGCGACGCCGCGTCGTTCGACGCGACGACGCGCGATACCGACCGCGAGGCGGGCGCGGGAACGAAAGAGGCGGCGAAACACACCAAGGAGGCGCGACAAAAAAGCGCGCGCGCCGACGCGCGCACGGCGCGGGCGGCGCGAAAAGGTCGGACGAAGAAACCGAGCGCCGCGAAGAACTCGGTTTCGACGCGGGATGAGGAAACGTGCGAGGTGGCGTCCGTGGCCGAGGAGATCCGGGCGCAGGATGTGGCCGCGCGCGAGCGGCTGTTCCGGGAGCTGTTGAGGGCGAGGAAGACGAAGGTATCCTTCGCCAACGCGTTGGACGCGAAAAACGCCCTCCCCGCGCCCAACACCTGGGCGCGGCCGGGTGGTTTTTTCGACGCCAGTCGCGCGCGCGGCGTTCTCTCGTCCTTCACCAAAAGACGGTGTCCCGTAATTGGGGTGTAGGGCACGTGGACTCTCGCAGCGCGTGCCGTAGGCTATCGATGTACATACACACGACGCGCGTATCGGCGATGCCGCGCGCGAGATCGCTACGCCGCCGACGACGCGTCGTTTCTATGGTTGCTAATGTATGATGCGCGTCTCACCGTTTCGCGTTTTCGGCGGCCGGCGCACTTTTTCGACACTGGACCGCTGTGAGCTGCCGCGCGTACGCGTACGTACGAAACGAGAACATCCTTCGGGAGGCGATCAGAAATCCGGCTCGGCTTCGAAACCAGCCTCCTGCACCGCCTCCACCAGCGCGGGCATCATCGCCAGCCCGTCCATCATGGTGTCGCACGCCACGAACACCGACACCTTCTTCGCCTCCAAATCAACCGTGACGTCCTTGACGGCGTCCGCGGCCCCCTCGAGCGCCTCCGTGATGCTGGACGCGCATCCGTCGCACATCATGCCCTCGACTTTCAGAGAAATCTCGAAAGGCTCATCCGAGCCGTTCGAGGCGCGGATCGTGTACCTGGAAGCGGCGGGGGCCGCGGGTTTCGCCCGCGAGTTGCCCGCGCTGCGTTCGGAGACGGATGGGTGCGGGATACTTTCGATCAGTTTCCCGCGCGAAGCGCGAGAGAGGGTGGGGGGCGGCGAAGCGGGCGCGGTGGGGGCTGTGGAGGAGGCACGCTGACGAACCTGACGGGCACAAGCTTGATCCCGGAAAACGAGAGGAAGGGGAGCGTGAGCGACATCGTGGCGCGTACGTGAGTGTCGCGTCAAAACGACGGTTCGAGGCTTTTTGTGTGCGAAACGCGTTGCTAGAACACTTGGCGCACTTCGACGCCACTTCGAAAAGCGAAAAGCGGACAGCTCGACCTCGCGAACGATGCTCGCGCTTCGTTTTGTCTTCGTGGCATCGAGAGGAGGAAACGCCATTTCGGGGGTCGATCTCGAGTCCTGATTCGTCGATGCGGAAGTCCGCGGCCATTCTTTTCGAGGAAAAACTTGACCCGAAATCGAAAGAAAATCGCCCATCGACGTTTCGGTTTCGCGTCGACGCGCTTTGACCGACGTTGACGGGACGAAAATGGGCACACTCGCTTCGTCGTAGTTTCTCGCGTCTGGGTGCAAATGGCGCCAATGAGTTTGCATTCCCCACACGCCTCAGTCACAACGCGGGGGCGCGAGGTGATGTCCGGGTCGTCGGCGCGCCGCGGCGGGTCGCCGACCTCGCGCGGTGTGGGGTCGGACGCGGGCGACGACGTCGGCGGGCGGTCCCTGCCCGGCTCGGCGCAGGGCACGCCGGTGCACGTCCCAATGCCGCCGAGCACGGACGGCACTCCGAGCACAGCGTACCTGGAGCGCGCGCGGAACTTCGCCGAGCGCATGCAGGCGTCCATGGCGAGCGCGGTGAAGGAGGACCAGCTGTACAACGCACTCGCGGCGTCGCCCGCGACGGAGTCGTTCGCCTCCGCGCGCGCCAAGGAGCTCATGGAGGAGCTCATCGAGGCGGAGCGGAGGCGCGACGACGGAGCGCTTCGCTTCGAGGAGGACCCGAACGACCTCGCCGATCGCATCGCGAGGCTGGCGAACGAGCCGCCGAGGACGGGACGCGAGGACGACGCTGAGAGCGGTGCGCACGACGCTCGTGGCTCGTACGACGAGGGGTTCGACGAGAGGTTCGGCGACGCGCTCGACGCCGCCGCCCCGAGCGTGTCCTTTGCGGCTCGAGTGGAACACATTCCTCCGCCCACCGTCGACCGACGCAGCGGCGACGCGAGGCGCCCGTTCGTCGACGGACGCGAGGACACGGCGGGCGGCGTGGACACGACAAACGATGCTGGTGTATCCTCCGAGCGGCTCGCGCGACCCCTGCGTGCGTTCGTGTACGGCGACGGTGACGCTTCCGACGTCTCGGCTTCGCTCGAACGCGACGGGCCGAAACAGTCTCGCGTCTCTCTCGAGACGCGCGCGGCGCCCTCGGGCGATCGCGGACCCGACCTCGAACCGCCCGAGGAGGATCCCGTCGCCTCCACGACCGGGCGAGCGTCCGCCGAGCGTCCAGCCGCGGCGCTCGAGACCGCGGCGCTCGAGACCGCGGAACGCGACGCGTCCGCGAGCGCGCCGAACTCCGGCGCGGACGGCGGAGACTTCCGCTCCGCCGACCGGTTCGCGTTGTTCGCCAAGTACCTCCCCGAGGACGACGCGTCGGGCTTGACCGTAACCCACGGTCGGGCGCGGCGCGGCGTTTCGAGCCGCGGTGTCGAGCGCGAGCGGCGAGAACTGGAGCGCGTCCGAGCCGAAAACGCGGCGTTGGCGAAGAAGGTGTCGAGGCTGGAGAAGCGATGCGCCGAGGATTCGGAAAAACTCTTCGTCTCCGAGCGCGAGCGCAAGTCGCTGCGGTCGAAGTACGTCGCCGTCGGAGAAAAACTAGAGGCGGTGTCGCGCGAATCCGCCGCCGTCGCGGACGCCGAGCGCGACGCCGCGACGCGGATCGCCGTGCTTGAGTCCCGGCGCGTCGAGGCGAAGCGGCGTATCAGGTCGCTGGAGAAGGCGCTGGAGCGCGCGACGCGCGAGAGCGAAGCTGCGAAGGCGCGGGACGAGGCGTCTCGCGCGCGGGCGGAAGCCGCGGAAGCAGCGGCGGCGGCGAAGCGCGAGGCGGAGGGGGCGGACAAAATCGCCGTCGCGCGTCTCGCCGGGGCTCAGGCGGAGTGGCACAGCTCCGACCTCGAGGCGAGGAAGGAAATCGGGTCGCTCCGCGACGCGCTCGATCTCGAGCGTCGCGAGCGCGGCGCGGCGGAGCGCGCTCTGGCGGAGTGCGAGACGAAGCTCGCGCGCGCGGCGGTCGACGCGAACGCCGCGGAGGAGTCCGCGCGGCGCGCGGCGACGCGTGCGGACGCCGCGGCGATCGAGGCGGACGCCGCCATTCGGCGCAAAGTCGCGCTCGAGGAGCAGCGCCTCTCCGTGGAGGCGGAGCGGCGCGCTTTCGAGATGGAGACGGCGTTCGCGCGGCGCGAGCGCGCGCGCGACCGCGAGCTGGACGAGCTCAAGCTCGAGCTCGACCGGGCCGCCGCCGAGGCGGCGGCGGCGCGAGAGAAGACCCTGGCGCTGCCCGCGCCCAATCCGCCCGCGCCGAGGCCCACGCGGGCGGAACCTTCCGAGGAGGGCGCCGACGAGACGACCGTCGCCGCGAAGCTCGCCCGGGCGGTACTCCGCGCGCTGGACGAGCGAGCGCCGCTCGCAGGCGCGACCCGCGAGCCCGGGCTCGCGGCCGGCGTCCCCGACGCGCTGGCTGAGACACGCCGCGTGGCCGAGGAGGCGCGCGCCGCCGCCGGCGCGGCGCTCAAGTCCGCGGAGGATCAGGCGCGCCGCCGCGAGACGGAGGCTCTGGTCGAGGCGCGCCTCGAGGCCCGGCTCGCGGCGCTCAAAGGGACAGCGAACCGGAGGGACGGCGACTCGTCCGGCGCTTCCGACGAGGCGTCGCGTCGCGCGTCGGACGTTTCGCCGCGAGAGGAGAGCGTCTTCAGTCAGAAGTTTCTAACTACAGACGCGCGCGCCGAGACCGCCGCCAAGCGCTCGGCGGCGGAGGCTGAGCGCGCCATCGCGCTCGCCCGCGAGGACGCGGCGACGTCGGCGCGCACCGCCGAGGCGGCGTCGCGCTCGGAAGCCGAGCAGAGGGAGCGGGCGCGCGACTTGGAGCGCCGCGCGGACGCCGCGGAGAAAGCGCTGGAGGAGGTGCGCGCCCGCCTGGGCGCCGCGGAGACGCGCGTCGCCGAGCGCGTCGCCGAGGAGACGTCGCGGCGGACCGCCGCCGAGGCGGCGGCGGCGTCTGCGGCGGACGCCGCCGCGCGCGCCGCCGAGTCG
>MDSV01235751.1_pt1 | contig 20044 bp, 21 predicted proteins | sample 810851 | NCBI WGS metagenome assembly MDSV01 (sample SAMN05326640, study PRJNA326480) | marine metagenome | isolation source: seawater | place: Atlantic Ocean: North East | collected 2012 | reverse complement strand
TCCAAGTGGAAGATTGCAAGGAAAGTATTTTAAAAATCAAAAAAAGAACTCTCCAGTAGCAATAATTTTACAGCCACATCCACAGTATGGTGGAACAATGAACAACAGAGTTGTTCTCGAAGTATACAATACTTTTATCAAAAATAATTTTTCAGTTTTAAGAATTAATTTTAGGGGAGTAGGAAAAAGTGAGGGCACATTTGACAATGGACAAGGAGAACTTTCTGATGCAGCGGCGGCATTAGATTGGATAGAAAGAGAGAATCAAGATTACAGTCAGTGTTGGGTATCAGGTTTTTCTTTTGGATCTTTAATATGTATGCAATTAATAATGAGGAGACCAGAAGTAAATAAATTTATTGCTATTTCTCCGCAGCCTAATGTTTATGATTTTACATTCTTAGCTCCCTGTCCAGCCTCGGGGCAAATTATTTATGGTGAAAAAGATGAATTGGTATCAAAGAATAGTATTACTGATTTAAATAATAGATTGAAAAGTCAAAAAGGCATAGAGGTAAATTTTTCTGAAATAAAAAATTCAAATCACTTCTTCAAAGGCAAAGAAGAAGAATTAAAAAAAACTATCGATAAATATATAAAAGATAAAACGCAGCTTATTTAGTTTTAAGAAAAATTCCACCAGTAGAAATTTTCTTTACACCCGTTGTTTCTGGAAAAGATATAGGAAGTTTAAGATAAGATCTGATTGCAATATATGCAAAGGCCTGTGATTCTATAAAATCACCATCTATTTCTAAATCATCAACTAATATAATTTCACTATTAATTTTTTTTTTAATTCTATCCATTAAAAATAAATTCTTTCTACCTCCTCCGCAAACATAGGTTTTTTTATCCATTTTTTTTTGAGAGAAAATTTCTGCTGTAAACTCTGTCAATGTTGCTGCTCCATCTTCCAAAGATAGACCTCTAACAAAAGATAAATCGAAATCTTTTGTGTCATATGATTTTTTTTTACTTATATCGTTTCCATAAAAATTCTCTAGAGACTGATCCAAAATAATTTTATTTATTTTTCCTGCCTTAGCAAATTGCCCATCTTTGTCATAACGTTTTTTAGAATTTAATCTAACCCACCTATCAATCAAACAGTTTCCCGGTCCAATATCGCTACTAAAAATTTTATTTTCTTTTTGAACTGAAGTAATATTAGCTATTCCTCCTATATTTAAAATTGTGACGGGTAAATCTATTTTATTTTTATTAACTAACAGCTTATGAAAAATTGGTGTAAGAGGCGCACCTTGTCCTCCATTTATTAGATCATTTTTTCTAAAATTATAAACTACATTTTTTTTAGTAAGTTGTGACAAAAGCCTGCCGTCTCCTAACTGTTTTGAGATTTTTTCATCAGCATTATGAAATATAGTTTGTCCATGAAAACCTAAAAAATCAATATTCTCATGTGGCAAGTCTCCAACAACCTTTGCATGAAACAATGTTATTTTTTTCTCCAATTCCGTTATTTGTTTTGAGAATTTTTTTAAATCTTTAGATATGTTTATATTTTCTTTTAATTCATGAATATTTTTGTAGATATTTTGGTCGTATTTAAAGTACTTATCTAAAATTACCTTGTATTTATTTTGACCATCAGATTGGATGATTGAAGCATCAACACCGTCTCCAGAAGTACCACTCATTAACCCCAAAGCTGTATATTCTTTAGTCATATTTATATTTATTTATACCAATTTTAGTATAATAGTAGGTTTAGTACATAGAGTTCTATGAAAAATAGCTTTTTATATGAAATGACCTCAAGAGGTTTTTTGAATCAATGTACTGATTTGGAAAAGCTAGGCAAAATTTCGAAGGAAAAGCCGATAAGAGCTTATATAGGATTCGACAGCACGGCCCCCAGCCTTCATGTGGGAAGTCTAATGCAAATAATGGTCTTAAGACTTCTTCAAAAATATGGTCATCAACCAATAGTTTTACTTGGTGGTGGAACAACTTTAATTGGAGATCCTTCTGGAAAAGACTCCACTAGAAAAATTTTAAAACACAAAGATATTAAAAAAAATATATCCAGTATAAAAAAAATTTTTGAAAAACTTTTGCCTTCTAAAAACAAAAAAACTAAACCTATTTTTGTAGATAATTACAATTGGTTAGGAAAATTAAAGTACATTGATTTTTTAAGAGATGTAGGAAAACACTTTACAATAAATAAAATGCTTACTTTTGATAGTGTAAAACTTCGATTGGATAGAGAACAATCTCTTAGTTATATGGAATTTAACTATATGATTTTACAGGCTTATGATTTTTACCAGCTATTTAAAGAGCATAGCTGTATTTTACAAATGGGTGGTTCAGATCAATGGGGAAATATAGTTAATGGTGTTGAACTAATTAGGAGAATTTTACAAAAGGAGTCTTTCGGACTTACCACACCTTTAATAACTTTATCCTCTGGAGCTAAGATGGGTAAAACTGAAAAAGGAGCAGTTTGGTTAGATAAAAAAATGTTCTCTCCGTATGACTACTGGCAGTTCTGGAGAAATACTGCTGATGAAGATGTGAATAAATTTTTAAAGTATTTTACTGAAATAGAAACAGATAAATTATCGAACAGAATTAATAATGAAAAAGATATTAACAAACTAAAAATACTTTTAGCCAATGAAGCTACTACAATTATGCATGGTTCTAAAGCTGCTAAAGATAGCGAGCAAACTGCAAAAACAACTTTTGTTCAAGGTGGAATTGGTAAAAATATTCCAGAGAAAAAAATATCTAAAGATTCAATTTCAAAAGGTATTAATATTATAGATTTAATTTTTCAAAATAATCTTTCAAATTCAAAAAGTGAAGCAAGAAGAATATTAAAAAATAAAGGGATCAAAATAAATGACAAAGTTATTGAGGACGATAAAAAAATTGTTGGAATTAATGAATTTGAAGGTAAAGATTATATTAAATTATCTGTAGGTAAAAAAAATCATTTGAAAGTTACAATTACTTAGTTTGTTTTTTCTTCATCTCTTCTAATGCTCGGGTAATAAATCTAGGCGTAATGGTTTTTACTGGATTTACAGTTGTTTTTAAATTATCAGTAGTTCCCTTAATTTTAAAACTTAAACCAAAAACTCCTTCTCCAACTTTTTTTCCAATCAATATATCTCCCACAATAGGAATTTTTGAGACTATACTGTTTAAAGTTTTTGCTGGAACCAATGTTCCTCGCAAACTTAAAATATCTTTTTTCTTATCAAAATACCCTTCGACTAATACAGAAATAGACGGTCCAATAAGGAAAATTTCTTTTATATCCATCCATGTGGAACTGCTTTCATATTTTATTATCAAACTATCAAAACTTATTCCTTCCCCTTTTAAAGCGTCTGTCAAACCTTTTAGATCTGCTAAACTTAATAACTTCGCTAGACCTGGAGCTTTGTTTAACTTAAATTTTTTTATTTCCAAAACTCCTGAAGAGCTTTTGTCATTAGATTTTGATGCATATGTCAAATTACCTCCTTCAAGTCCTTCAAAAAATTCATAACTATTCACTAATGGTCTAGCAATATCTGAGTAGATCTCCACGATACTCATATTGGTTTTTTTTTCTTTTTTTATAGAAATATCTAAAAATTTATCTTTTTCAAATTCACTTTTTGCAGATATTTTTTCCAACTTCCCTTTCTTAAGTGATCCAACCATTCTGAATTGATTAAATGGAAACTCTGTATCTGTTAAAACTTTAGTAAAGTCAGCCTCTATGTTCTTTGATATTTTCTTTAAAAAATTATTTTTCTTTTCTGGTTCGTCCAATTCTTTTAATAAAATTGTTGCGTCAAAAATTTCTCCATCAACAATTATTGATCTCTTATTGTTTTTAATAGTAAAATCATTATTAATTTTTTTATTTTCTGTTGTTCTTACCTTTACATTTTTAAAGTCTGAAAGGTTGTAATTTTTATTTAACAGCAGATGATCTATTTCTAATAAATTGTCTTCGTTTTTAAGAGTTAAGTGTTTAATTAATACAGTTTTATTTTTATTAAATGAAAGATCAGTTTTTAAAGAAAAACTCTCACCTAACTTGGTTGATTTGTTAATTATAGGCAATCCTATTTTATTATTTTGTAAACTAATTTTTGTATCTGCCCTAAAGCTAATTGCGCCTTTTGTTTTATAAAACTCTATTTTTCCACTGTTTATATCAATCTCGTTATACTTAGAGGATAAATTTTTAATCTTTAATTGCTTGTTGTTAAAAGAAAAGTGAAAATTTAATTCTGAAACCTTATGATTTTTATCGTGTATGAACTCAGTATCTTTAACAATTCCGGTTAAAACAAAATCATCACCCAATTCATAATTTTTATCAAAACTAAATTCAGATTTTATTTTAATTTTAGATTTTTTAATTTTTTCAAAACTACTTTTGTTAAATTCATTTATTTTAAGTTGACTCATTGATGGTTTTATTGAATTAAAATCTAAATATTTAGTTTCAAGTATAATCTTTTTAATTCCTATCTCTTTTTTTAGTGTAGAAACCAGATCAATATTCGCTCTCAACATGTCTAAAGGAATTTTTGCTGACTCATACTCAACTTCGGGATCGATAAACTTTATAAATAAAGTTAACTTCTTAACGTCTAGTAAAATTGAAACTTTTTTGAAATCTAAATTAATATTTTTTTCACTTTTTTTAATTTCTGACTTAATAATATTGTTAAATCTATCTGTTTCATAACCGTAGAAAGACAAGTAAAATATTAAACCAGCAAAAGATATTAAAAGTAATAAGAATATTGAAAGAAAAACTTTTTTCATTTATTTTTTTGATCCAAAAATTCCAGCCTCAATAAATTTATCTATATTTCCATTTAAAACCTGATCTGGGTTTGTATCTTCTATCTTGTATCTTAAATCTTTTACAAGCCTGTAAGGCTGTAAAACGTACGATCTTATTTGGTGTCCCCACCCAATATCTGTTTTGGCTTCAATCTGACTTTGGTTTTTTTCCTCTCTTTTTTGAATTTCGTATTCGTAAAGTCTAGCTTTCAACATTTTGTAGCAAGTCTCTTTGTTTTTATGTTGAGATCTTTCGTTCTGACATTGGACAACAATTTTTGTTGGTATGTGAGTAATTCGAACTGCACTGTCTGTTGTGTTTACATGTTGTCCGCCTGCTCCACTAGAACGGTAAGTATCTATTCTCAAATCTTTTTCATCGATAACAACATCTATACTGTCATCAACCGATGGGTAAACCCAGATGCTTGCGAAACTAGTATGTCTTCTTGCACCTGAGTCAAAAGGAGATATTCTAACTAAACGATGTACACCTGACTCTTTTTTCATTAAACCATATAAATTTTCGCCAGTTACTTTTAAAGTTGAAGACTTAATACCTGCTTCCTCTCCCTTGTGTTCACTAATCATCTGATAACCAAACTTTTTTTTATCAAACCATTTTAAATACATTCTTCTTAACATATCTGCCCAGTCCTGGCTTTCTGTGCCTCCAGCACCAGCATGAATTTCCATGTAAATATCTAAACTATCATTTTCACCAGACAAAAAACATTTTGTTTCAAAAACCTTGATTTCTTTTAGAATACTAAAAATCTTTTTTGAACAATCGTTTAATATTGCTGAATCTTTTTCTTCTATCGCTAGTTTATTTAAATCTTGAAGATTGTTTATTTCATTAACTGAACTGGTGTAAAAATTAAGAATACTTTCAAGAAAATTTTTTTCTTTTGTAACTTTTTTAGATTTATTAGCATCTTTCCAGAAATCTTTTTTTAGAATTTCTTGGTTTAAGCTTGATATTTTATCTTTAACATTATTTTTATCAAAGATACCCCCTGATATTTTTCAAAGACTTCTCAGATAGTTGGCAATTTTTTTCAAAGTCATTCATTAGTAGAATCTCCTAAACTTCCTTAATTTATCATAATTTTGTCCAAGATTTAAATTTTTTGATTTTATCTCTTCTACACTACTTTCTTTAAAAGCCTCAATTATTGCTTTAGAGTTGCCAAAATTAAGTCCTTTACCAGTATTATAGTCCACGGGAAAAAAATAAATATCAGCTGGTATCTTAAAAGGCTTCATGTCTTCTTTATATAAAGCTCTCTCAATAAAATTTTTAAATATTGGTAGAGCAGCTTTTGATCCTGTTTCGTATTTACCGAGTGTTCTTGGTTCATCATACCCTATGTAAACACCTATTGCTAAGTCAGATGTAAATCCGATAAACCAAGCATCAAAGTTTTTATTTGTAGTGCCTGTTTTACCTGCCAAAGGAACATTTAAAACTTTAAGTTTTTTTCCTGTTCCTCTTGTTACAACACCTTCGAGAATTGAGGTTATTTGATAGGCTGTTTCTTTAGTCATGACCTGTTTGTTTTTTTCTATAATTTTTGGTGTGAAATCTTTATCAAAATTAACAATTTCACATCCTTCACATTTTCTTTTATCAGAATTAAAAATTGTTTTTCCTCTCCTATCCTGAATACGAGTGATCAGAATTGGTTCTACTTTTTTTCCTCCATTTACAAAAGAACAATAGGCGGTTGTTAATCTGAGAAGTGTAGTTTCATTGGAACCTAACGATACAGATAAAAGTTCTGGAACATTATCGTAAACACCTAGTTCTTTTGAAATTTTAGAAATTTTATCAAAACCTAATTTTTGGGCCACCCTTACTGTCATTAGGTTTCTAGACTTTTCAACACCCATTCTCAAAGTTGACGGTCCATAGAATTTTTTTCCATAGTTTTGTGGCTTCCAATTTTTTAAACCTTCTCCTTGCTTGCTAACAAATGGTGCGTCTAGAACTAAAGAATTAGGTAAAAAACCGTTTTCTAAAGCAGCAGCATAAACAATTGGTTTAAAAGCTGACCCGGGCTGTCTCTTTGCTTGAGTTGCTCTATTAAATTCGCTGGACACGAAACTATATCCTCCAACTAAAGCTTTTGCTTTTCCACTGTAAGGATCCATAACAACTATGCTGCCATTAACAAGAGGCAATTGTTTTAAGATCCAAATATCTTTTGATTCTTTTTTTACAAATACTAAATCACCTAATTTCAAAAATTCTCTAAAAGTTTTTTTTCTTGTCCATTTAAGATTCTTGAAAATAATTTTACCTGATATATTTTTATCTAATAATTTAATTTCTGAAGAATAATCTTCAACTTTTGTAACTTGTGCTATTTCCCAATTTAAAGTTTTATCGAGCTTTATATTTTTTATCTTACTATTCCAATTCTCATTTTGAAAAATGTTGGTAATTGGACCTCTCCATCCCTGACGTCTATCGTAGGACTCTATCCCGGATCTTAAAGCATTTAGTGCTGCTATTTGGTACTTTCCGTTTAATGGTGTGCTAATCGATAAACCTTCTGAATAAACTTTTTCAAATCCATACTCTGTATTTATAATTCTTCTCACTTCTTCTGTGTATGACTGAGCTTCTTCGACTAATAAAACCTGTCTTTTTTTCAAAAATATATTTTCTTTTGAAAATTTTTTAAATTCATCTTTAGATATATACCCATTATCTTTGAGGTTATTTAAAACCATATTTCTTCTTAATTTAGCTAATTTTTTATTTTTATAAGGATTGTATTTGCTGGGAGCCTTTGGCAAAGCAGCAAGAAGAGCGGCTTCTTTATAATTTAGTTCTTTTACAGATTTATCGAAATATTCAAGGCTTGCTGAAGCTACGCCGTATGTCCCTTGTCCCAAATAAATCTCATTTAAATAAAGTTCAAGAATTCTTTTTTTTGAATAGGCTTTTTCTATCCTAAAAGCCAAAATAGCTTCTTTAATTTTTCTCCTAAGTGATACTTCACTTGTTAATAAAAAATTCTTTGCTACCTGCTGAGTGATAGTTGATGCTCCTTCTAGTCTTTTTCCTTGAAGAATATTTTGGATATTATTCAAAAAAGCTCTGGTTATACCTTTGGCATCCACACCTGGATGTGCAAAGAAGTTTTTGTCTTCGGCAGATAAAAAAGAATTTATTACCACTTCTGGTATTGACCCTATCGGAATAAAAAGTCTTTTTTCAATAGCATACTCCGCTATTAATTCTCCCGAATCTCCGTAGACCCTGCTTGAAACTGACGGTTCATATTTTGCTAGTTTTTTGTAATCTGGTAACCCTGAAGAAAAATACCAAAAAGCTGAAAAAACTAGAAAAAGTATAGAGAATAAAAATAAAATTCCTACTTTTATTAAACGACTGAGTGTTTTCTTCATAATTTTATTGACTAAATAATAAATGCCTAATTTAGGCTATCTTAAGGCATTATTACGTTGAGAAAAACTGTATTTTTTAAAAAAAAGAATGTATAATAAAGATATGAACTTTGGCACAAATACTAATAACAATATTACATCAAATTTTATGAACGGAATTTATTTATCATGGAAAAAAATTTATATATCGATGCTTCGCATCCAGAAGAAACTAGGGTTGTACTTAAATCAAAGTCTCATATTGAAGAATATGAGTATGAAAACAAAAACAATCTAAACTTAAAAAGTAACATCTATTTAGGTAAAATTAGCAGGGTAGAACCTTCTTTGCAGGCTGCTTTCGTGAATTACGGAAGAGAAAGACATGGTTTTTTAGCCTTCAACGATATTCAGTCTGACTATTACCAAATTCCTGTTGAAGACAAAGAACAATTACAAAGAGCTGAAGAAAAAATTAGAGAAGATCTTAAAGAAGAAAGTAAAGATACAGAAGTAAAGACGGGAACTGTAACTGAAGAAGGACAAAACCTTAACGGCACGGAAGATAGCAGTAACAGTGAAAATAGTAACGGTGAAAACAAAAGTACTAAGTCAAATGAGCCTGATAAAATTAGAGAAAAACTAAAAAACAGATATGGTGTGAGAAGGTATAGAATACAAGAAGTAATAAGACCGGGACAGGTTATACTCATACAGATAGCTAAAGAAGAAAGAGGGCAAAAAGGAGCAGCCTTAACTACATTTATTTCGCTAGCTGGAAAATATATAGTTTTAATGCCAAACACAGCGAAGGGAGGAGGCATCTCTAGAAAAATTATCAATCACGAAGAAAGAAATCAAATCAGAACAATGTTGAGGGAAATAGAAATTCCTAAAAGTATGGGTCTTATTGTTAGAACAGCAGGTTCAAGAAAAAGTAAAAAAGAAATTCAAAATGACTTGGAAAATACAATCTCTGTATGGGAAGAAATCAAAGATAAAGCCATGGAATCGGCCGCTCCAATTTTAATTCATGAAGAAGGAGACATTATTAAAAGAGCTCTTAGAGATATATATGACAATGACACAAAATATGTCCATGTAGAAGGCAATGACGGATATCAAAAGGCCAGGCTGTTTATGAAACAGTTTATGCCAAGAAATTCAAAACTCGTAAAAAAATATAAAGGTAAAATACCTCTTTTTCATAATGAAAATATTGAGAAAGATTTAAATAAAATTTTTGAACCAGTTGTCAGATTAAAATCTGGTGGTTATTTAGTTATCAATCCAACAGAAGCTTTGGTTGCAATTGATGTTAACTCTGGACAATCAACAAGAGAAGTAAATATTGAAAAAACTGCTTTAAATACAAATGTAGAAGCAGCTGAAGAAATAGCAAGACAGATCAAGATAAGAGATTTATCTGGCTTAATCGTAATAGATTTTATCGATATGATAAATTTCCATAACAGAAGAATAGTTGAGAGAAAGATTAGAGATAAATTAAAATTAGATAGAGCCAGAATACAAAATGGAAGAATTAGTAATTTTGGTTTAATGGAAATGACTCGTCAAAGACTCAGAGAAAGTTCCGTAAAGTGGGAAACCAATTTATCACTAGAATCCTTTGGATTAAAAATTATAAAAAAAATTGAAATGTTAGCATTCTCTAATAAAACAAAAATTATTATGGCTTATGTCCCCGAAAAAGTTTCTGTTTATTTAAATTTACAGCATAAAAGAGAATTATCTTTTTTTGAAAAAAAATATAAATTTAAAATTAATATTCAGCCAGATAGTAATTTAATTATTCCAGAATATAAAATTCATCTTTTGAATAAAAATAAGAAAATAATTGACAAGATAGAAAATGCCAAAGATATTTTGGTAAAATCTAATGATAGTACAATAAGTGATAGCAGAAAAGGTTCTCTTTTAAAAAATAAAAAGATAAAAGAAACTTCTGGTAAAATCTTATGGGTTAGAAAAAAAAGACGTAAATTAAATTAATCCCTTGCTTGGACTGCTTGGTGAACCGTAATTTTGCAAACCAATTCTTCCTGCAAGATAAGATTGTCTTCCAGCGACAACAGCATTTTTCATAGAAGATGCCATCAAAATAGGATTTTTAGCTTTGGCAATAGCTGTGTTAACTAAAACTCCATCACAACCTAACTCCATAGCAATTGAAGCGTCTGATGCTGTGCCTATACCTGCATCTACAATCACTGGAACTTTTGCATTATTAATTATAATAGATAAATTAAGTTTATTTCTTATTCCTCTTCCAGAACCAATGGGTGAGGCCAGCGGCATGATCGCTGATGCTCCTATTTCTTCTAATTTTTTTGCAATGATTGGATCATCGGAACAATAAACCATGACTTCAAATCCCTCTTTTACAAGAACTTCTGTTGACTTTAAAGTTTCAATCATGTTTGGATACAGAGTTTTTTTATCACCAAGAACTTCTAATTTTACAAGTTTCCATCCTCCCATTTCTCTAGCCAATCTTAATGTTCGTAAAGCATCTTTTGATGTAAAACATCCTGCTGTGTTTGGTAAATAAATAATTTTTTTTGGATCTAAATAGTCCATTAAAACTGGTTTGCTTTTATCTAAGATATTTACTCTTCTTACTGCTACAGTAACCATATCTGCACCAGAGGCTTTGATGGCTTCCGCTGTTTGCTTAAAGCTTTTATACTTTCCTGTGCCTACAATTAAACGTGACTTAAGTGTATGCTTTCCTATTATAAAACTATCTTTTTTCACTACCCTCCTCCAATAAACTGAACAATCTCGATTTTATCATTATTCTTAATCTTTCTTTTTCTATATTGTTGTTTTGGTAAAATTGTTCCGTTAAGCTCAATTGCTATTTTTTCTTCATGTAATTTATACTTTTTTAAAAGATCTTTAATGCTTAAATTCAAGCGAATTTTTATTCTTTTTCCATTTAATTGTATTTTTGCCATAATTGAGATAATTTAATTTTTTATTATACCAAAATGAATCAAAAAATCCTTGTTATTAATGGTCCAAATTTAAACCTGCTTGGAACTAGAGAGAAGGAAAAATATGGTCAATCTTCTCTTGAAGATATAAAAAATAAATGTAAATCACATTCTAAAAAAATAGGTCTGGAGTTAGATTTTAAACAGTCTAATGTCGAAGGCGAAATAGTGAATTTTATTCAGGAAAGTAGAAAAAACTATAGCGGAATTATTATTAATGCCGGAGGATATACCCACACATCTGTTGCTATACTTGATGCTTTGCTAGCTGTTAAAAAACCAACAATAGAATTACATATAACAAACATTTACAAAAGAGAGGATTTCAGGCATAAATCATTGATTAGCAAGGCTGCTAACGGAATAATTTGTGGTTTGGGTGTTGATGGATATATTATGGCACTTGATGGGATTAAAAAGATTATAAATAATGAAAATTGACAAAAAATTAATAAAAGAACTTAAAGACTACTTAGAGGAGTTTGATTTATCTGAAATTGAGTACCAAGACGGCAGTAAAAAAATAAAAGTAGCAAAAAATCAACTTTCTCAACCAAGCGTAACTGTTCATAAACCAAATTTAGCTTCAGTCAAAGAAGAGAGCGGGACTAAGATTACCTCCCCTATTATTGGTACGGCATATTTAGCTCCTGAGCCAGGAGCGAAAAAATTTGTCGAGATAGGAAACCAAATAAAAAAAGGTCAAACTGTTATGATTGTTGAGGCAATGAAAACAATGAATCATGTTCCTGCTACTTCGGATGGTGTTGTAAAAAAAATTTTAGTTCAAGATGGTCAAGCTGTAGAGTTTGGTCAAACTTTAATTCTTCTTAAATAATTAATGTTTAAAAAAGTTTTAATAGCCAATAGAGGAGAGATTGCTGTTAGAATTATAAGAGCTTGTAAAGAATGGGGAATTGGAACTGTGGCCGTACACTCAGATGTAGATGCAGATTCAATGCATGTACGTTTAGCTGACGAGAGTGTTTGTATAGGATCACATCAGCCACAAAATAGTTACTTAAATATTGCAGCAATAATGTCAGCGGTTGATGTAACTGGAGCCGAAGCAATTCATCCTGGTTATGGTTTTTTATCAGAAAATTATAAATTTGCAGAAATAGTTGAAAAACATAAAATTAAATTTATTGGCCCCAAGGCTGATATCATAAAAAAAATGGGAGATAAAATTGAAGCAAAGAAAATTGCTAAAAAAAATGGTTTACCAATAATAGAAGGATCAGATGGTGCAGTTAAAGATGTAAAACAAGCAAAGTCTATATGTAAAAAAATTGGTTACCCAATTTTAATTAAAGCTTCTGGCGGGGGCGGAGGTAAGGGAATGAAAATAGTAGAAAGCGAAAATAAATTAGAAGAGCTTTATTCATTAGCTCGTTTGGAAGCAAAAAAATATTTTGGAAATGACGAAGTTTATATCGAAAAATATTTTAAATATCCTAGACACATTGAAGTTCAAGTTTTATCTGGTAAAAATAAAACTGTGCATTTAAACGAAAGAGATTGCAGTGTTCAAAGAAAGCATCAAAAACTAATAGAAGAAACTCCAAGCCCAGTATTAGATGAAAAGACAAGATCTGATTTGCTCGAAAGAACTACTAAAATGGTTGAAACCATAGGTTATGAGGGAGCTGGAACTGTTGAGTATATTTATGAAAATGGAAAATTTTATTTTTTAGAAATGAATACCAGGGTACAGGTCGAACACCCTGTAACTGAAGTCCAAACAGGTATTGATATTGTGAAAGAGCAGATATGGATTGCTCATTCAGGTGAAACTGCATTAAAACAAAGTGACATTAGTGCACGAGGACATTCTATAGAGTGCAGAATTAATGCTGAAGATCCGTCTAAAAATTTTCAACCTAGCCCTGGAATAATTTCCGTATGTCATCAACCTTCTGGATTTAGAACGAGAGTGGATGGTGCAATATTCCAAGGATGCAAAATAACCCCGTATTATGATAGTTTAATATGTAAATTGATATGTAAGGGAAGAAACAGAACCGAGGCCATACAAAGAACCTTGAGATCTCTAAATGAATTTGTCATCGAAGGTATTACAACCACTATAGATTTACAGAAAAAAATACTGTCTCACGAAAAATTTGTTACATCTGATTTTGATACAAATTGGCTCTCAAAAGAAAGATTTTATTAGGATAATTATTTGAATTGAAAATTAATATTTTAAATGATATTAAAATAAAAATATGGGATACCCAAAAAAACATAGAGGAAGACGTAAAATTGGTTCAAAAAAAAGACGAGCCAGAAGAAGAAACAAGAAAAGATAGTCTGGTCCGTTAATGGAATCAATAACTCAAATTAAAAAGTTGAGTTTATGGATATTTATAATTCCTTTTGTAGCTATAAATCTTTGTCTTTTTATTTCTGTTAATTACCAAATTTTTGACAATACTTTTCTATCTGTTGATCAAATTGGTAGAACCAACCCTACTTTTCCGTATTTTGATGGTGGGGTTTCTATAAGTAGAACAGCGAGAACTTTTCCTACATATTTAATATTTAAGCCTTCAATGATTTTTGCCTCTATATTGTTAGTGATGTATTGGGTAAAAACCAATAGAGTAATAAATTCATTTCAAGATTTGGGTGATAAAAACAATCTCTTTAAAACTTTTGGGATATTATCAGCAATATTTCTAATTATTCATTCTATATTTTTAGGAATAAAATTTGACTACGACTTATACAAATTGTTCAGAAGATTTGTTTTATTGGCTTTTATTATTTTTGAAATAGTTGCACAATCACTTTTAGTTTACAGATTTATTAAATTAAAAACAATTATATACAAACATATTAATAATTACGTTTTGATACTAAAAATTATTCTAGTTACTATTTTGGTAATTGTTGCAATAGGCAGCTTTCCAATAGTAGTGACAAGTGGAAATGTTCATTTTAAACATGCGCTAGAATGGAATTACTTTGTTGGAGTAATCATGTTTTACTTTTTAACTTTTCTGTTCTGGAAAAAAAATAGTTAAGAATTAAAAAAAACCTCCGTCTACACACCTTTCGGTGCGCAGACTTTAGTTTTGGCTCGTCGTTTATGCGCTACCGCCAAGCCTCCCGTTTCACTATTTTAGCGCTACTCAGTGAAACTTTCTGCCCGTTAAGCTTGAACCTCTCGGCCTTTCCCTAACTGGCCAGTTGAGAGTTGCCCCTCAATTCAATTATCATTTAATCACAACCAAAAAAAAATAACATCACTTTTTGGTTGTTTTATTTAATGGTCTGTTGATTCTGTGGATAGATTTTTGTTAACGGTTTTATTAATCCAGCCGCCACCTAAAACTCTTTCTCCAAGATTATCCCTACAGTAAAACACACAGGCTTGTCCTGGTGAAATTCCCTTTTCATCTTGTAATATTTCTACAACTGCTGAATTTTTTTGAATAGTAGTTTTGGCTTTTAGTAGTTTACCTGTAGATCTTACTTTTATAAAAATATCTTTTTCAAAATTTTCAATATTTGATAAGAGATTTATGTTCCTTAAATATAATTTATTTATATTTAGGCAATCTTGTGGTCCCACAATAATAGAATTATCTTTGGCTCTTATATCAATAACATAGAGAGGTTCAGCACTTGAAATTTTAATTCCTCTTCTTTGTCCAATAGTGTAATTTATAATTCCATCATGAAAACCTAGTTTTTTTCCCTCTAAATCTAAAATATTTCCTTTTTTAAATGATTGTGGTCTATATTTTTCTATAACAGAAGCATAATTTCCATTGGGAACAAAACAGATATCCTGACTATCAGGTTTTAAAGCTACATTGAGTTTCAATTTGCTCGCAATCTTTCTAGTTTCAGACTTATTTATAGAGCCTAGTGGAAATCTCAAATAATCAAGTTGTTTCTGGGTTGTGCTAAACAGAAAGTAACTTTGATCACGGTCTTTATCTTCAGCCCGATACATTGCTCCTTCTCCTTTGTTGTCATGTCTTAAAACATAATGACCTGTAACCAAAGCATCGGCTTTTAATTCTTTAGAAAATTTAAACAGATCTCTAAATTTGACAGTTTGATTACACTGAACGCAAGGTATTGGTGTTTCGCCTGCCACATAACTATCAATAAAAGAATCGATGACTTCTGCTTTAAACTTCTTTTGGTAGTATAAAATTTTATGATCAATATCTAAATTTTCAGATACTCTTTTAGCATCAACAATATCCTGTCCGGCACAACATTGTCTTCCATTGCTTGATACCTTTGCATCATCATACAACTTCAATGTTATTCCGGTAACATTGTATCCTTCTTCTTTCATAAGACCTGCAACAACTGAGGAATCTACCCCTCCAGACATTGCAACAACTACCCTGGTATTTTTCGGCGACTTTTTTATACCTAGTGAGTTAATCATAAACTGTTATATAATATAAAAAAACGGAACTTTCCATTATGCAATATGATTTAGAACCTGGTAATTTTGTGATAAATCCTTTAGAAAAAGAATGGGGAATCGGTCAAGTGCAATCAATCATTAAAAATAAAGCTACAATAAATTTTCAAAACGTTGGAAAACAAGTTGTCAATCTAGACAACATAAAATTGGAAAAGGTCCATAATGAACAAAAGTGAATTAAAAAATATTGCAGAAAATTTAATAGAAACCACAGAAATTGCAGGTAAAAAATCTATGGAACTTTATAAAAAAGGATTAAAAAAAATTATAAAGCCAGATAACTCACCAGTAACTAATGGAGATCTTGAAGTTAATAAAATACTTACAGAAAAAATTAAGAAATTAACTCCAAATATTCCCATCATATCTGAAGAAACTGTTGATTTAAAAAAAAAGAATACATTAAATACTTTTTGGCTCATTGATCCAATTGATGGAACTAAAGAATATATTATAGGTCAGGATGAATATACAATTAACGCTGCACTAATTGTCAACTATATACCTACTATCGGACTAGTGGGAGCTCCAAAAAAAAACAGATTATTTTATTCTTATGGAAAAGACAATTCATATCTAATAGAAAATAATAAAACTATAAAATTAGATTGTAAGAAAAAAACACCTAAAGGAAAAATTACTGCAGTAACTGGTAGTTCCAAACCTTCTACTATGATACTGGATATTTTGAACAAATACAAAGTAACATCTTATACGCCAATGCATAGTTCTTATAAATTTTGTGTAATTGCTACAGGAGAATTTGATTTTTATGCAGCCAAGGAAAGGGCTTATGAGTGGGATTATGCTGCCGGACATGCTGTCGCGGAAAATGCTGGAGCTATAATTACAACTTTAGAAAATAATTCTTTTAAATACGGAAAAGATGATTATAAAAATTTAAGTCTGATGATAAAACGTAACAAAATTTTAGATGTTTAAAACAATAGCTATAATTATAGTTTCTGTTTCAATATTTGGTTTAATTCTTTTCGTTGCTGTAAAAAATTCTATGAAAAAAAGAATTGATTATTATTTAAAATTAAATGAAAAAAGAAAGAAAAAAACTAAATCAAGTTAAAAAACTTTTTAAATTCTTTATTACTCATAGATAAAATTTTTTTTGAAATATCGTAACTAAATCCAGACCTTGCTAAAATTCCCAGATCCTTTTTATAAAAAAGCTCCCTGTTACTTTCTGGTCGCATTGGTCCTATCCTTTTTCTTTTACATATTTTAATTGCAGATAAAAAATCTGGATCTGATTTATCATTTTTTATTTTTTCTATACTAAGTTTAATATATTTCTCATCTAAACCTTTGCTTTTTAAAGAGTAACTTATTTTATTGAGAGAGTAACCCCTTCGAAACATAACTCTTGCTTTAGAGTCTGAATATAAAGCGTCATTTAAAAAATGATTTTTTTCCAAATTCATAACAATATTTTCTATTATTTCTGAAACTTCTTTTTTGCTTCTAGATCCTTGAAATTTTTTCAAATATTTTTTTAATAGATAAGTTTTGGTTTGCTGTCTTGATGGACTATATTTCTCAATATATGAATAGGCTAAATCTCTAAGATTTGTAGTTAAATCATCAAATTCTTTTTTGTTTGATATTGGATCCATTGCTTTTATATTATACAAGATTCTATGATTAATGGCCTTCTACAATACTTAACTTATGAAAATATTTACAATATAGCAAATATAGGTGTGGTCCCTTGCTGGTTATTGTTAATTTTTTTTCCAATCCACATAATCACTAAATTTTTTGTAAAGTCTGTAATAATCCCACTTTTATTGTCCACAGCCTATATTTTTGTAGTTTACCAAGTTTATATAACTGAAAATATTTTTGATATTTTTAATCTTTATTTGGGGTTGGACGAACTTTACACCCTGTTTTCTAATGAAGCTTTTTTATTGATTTTTTGGCTACACTTTTTATCAATAAGTCTCTTTGTAGGAAGCTGGATAGCAAGCGATGCCCAATTATATTCTGTCTCGAAATTTTTTGTAACTGTTTCTTTGATTGTAACTTATTTTACAGGTCCTTTAGGATTGGTATTTTATTGGATAATTAGAGTCTTTTATTCTAAAAAAATTAATTATTATGACTAAATCCATAGAATTTTATTTCGACTTTAGTAGCCCTTATGCTTACCTTGGTTACAAAGAAATTAAAAAATTAGAAAAAAAAAATCCTTTTAAAATTAAATTTATGCCTATCTTCTTAGGTGGATTGCATAAATCTGCAGGTATAACACCTGCGGCTTTTATAGATATTAAATCAAAATACATGGTCAAGGATACAAAGTTAGTCGCTGACAAAAAAAATATTAAGTTTAGTTTTAATTCCTATTTTCCAATTAAAACTGTAAACTTCATGCGTGGAGTTATTGTTGCGATAGAGGATAATTTTGAAAAAATTTATATTGAAAAAATTTTTGATGCTATTTGGAAAGATGGCTTAAATATGAATGATTCAATAGTAATAAACAAAGTTCTAAAAAATATAGATTTAAATCCTGAAACATTTTTGACAAAAGCTACCAATGAAAAAATTAAGGAAAAGTTAAAAAAATTGACTGATGATGCTTTCAAGAAAGGTATATTTGGAGCCCCAACTTTTTCCATTAATAAAAAAAATTTTTGGGGTCAAGATAGATTGCTTTATGCTGTAGATGAGGTTAAAAAATAATGAGAGAAATCAAGTCAAATAAAAAAAATCCATTAAAAAAAATATTTATTAAAATATGTAGAATTTTTGGTTTTGAGGTTGTTGATCAAAGTAATTTTACTATTCCAACATCAAATAAATACGTAAATGAAAGTATAAGTGTTCCAGGAAAAAACTCTGTAGTTTTACCGCTAGGTAGAGTTGAAATAACAAGACCGGTTAGATCATTAGATATTATTTTAAGAACCTGCATGTCAGTCAATATGTTAACTCAATCGAAGAAAAGAATGTTTGAAAAAGATAAAGAGGAATACACTATCAGAACTCTCATATCTATTATTAAAAGCATAGAACATGCAAAAAGTATATTCAAAAATATAAAATTTAAAATTTTTGTTATCGATCATAATTCAAATAAAAATCAAATTGATGATATGAAAAGTATATTAAATAATTCTAATATTAATTTTGAAATTTTAAATTTAAATTTCAAAGAATTTTCTAATCAAATAAAAAAAATCAATGAGGAAAATAAAGAAGTAACATCAAATCAAAAGTCAAATATGTCGAATATTCATCACTCACTTACGCTATCTAGAGAAAAAAGCGATGATTTAACTTATTTTGTTGAAGATGATTACATTCACGAAAAAATTAGTTTAGCTGAAATGTTGTACACCTACGAAAGAATATCGTCACTTACAAAAAAAGAATTGATTGTTTGTCCTACAGATTATCCATATTTGTACACACAGAGCGAAAATACAAAAATTTTTTTAGGAGAAAATAGACACTGGCGTCAGATAGACCAAACTCTATGTACTTTTTTAACAAGCAAAAATATAGTTGAAAAGCACTGGGAACAATTGATTAGTATGTGTAAATTTGAACATTATCCTTTCGAAAAACCACTCCACAATATCTATAAGAAAGAACTATGTATTTCTCCAATCCCGTCATTAGCGGTACATTTTACAAATATTAATTCAATTTATGGCTTGTCTCCAAATGTAAACTGGAAGAAGCTGTGGGATGAAAATGAAAATCAAAATAAATAAAAAAGCTCCAATTTTTAAGCTAAATTCAACATCTTCGAAACCTTTTGATCTATCAAAAGTAAAAAGTGGTTTGATTATTTATTTTTATCCAAAAGACAATACTCCGGGATGCACTTTGGAAACTAAGGATTTTTCCAAACTATACAAAAATTTTAAAAACTTAAAATACGAAATTGTTGGAATTTCTAAAGATAATATAAAAAGCCATTTTAGTTTTAAAAATAAATATAAAGTCCCTTTCCATCTGTTGTCAGACGAAAAAGTTCAGGTTCAAAAAAAATATGGTGTCTGGGGAATGAAATCATTCATGGGTAATAAATTTATGGGAACAATAAGATCAACGATTGTTATTAATAGAGGAAAAGTTATAAAAATTTGGCCAAATGTTAGAGTAAAAGGGCACGCACAAGATGTTCTGAATTTTATAAAATCTATAAAATAAAAAGGCCCGATTTCTCGGGCCTTTATATTACCAAATGTTAAGGGAAGGTAATTCTTAATTAATCTCTTATTCCGTAAGCGATTACACCAACTTCGGACTTATCAGTACCTAGCTTCTCAGCTTGTTTACTGATTCTAATTCCAAT
>MDSV01106177.1_pt1 | contig 20044 bp, 21 predicted proteins | sample 810851 | NCBI WGS metagenome assembly MDSV01 (sample SAMN05326640, study PRJNA326480) | marine metagenome | isolation source: seawater | place: Atlantic Ocean: North East | collected 2012 | reverse complement strand
TAAATTTTGCTAAACATTTTTTGAATAATATAAAAAAAATCTGTTGGTAAATAAATTATATTTAAATTTTTTTTTTTATCTATTAGTAATAAACTTGATAAAGAATTAGTTATAAAGAAAAGTCCTCTTTTCTCTTTTAACCAAAAATCTAAATATCCATTAAGATGAGTAAATTTATCTGTTACTACGTCTTTGACTATTAATTTTACTGTCTTTTCAGAATTATTTAATACTTGTTTCAAAAATAATTTTGATATTTTTTTTGAATACATTGAATTAATTTTTTTTAGAATTAAATCATTTGGATCAAAATCAATGTTGCTGTAAGTTTTATATGAAAGTGAATTTAAATCTGCGATAGGTAGAGGATTTATATTTAAAGATCTAAGTTTAATAAATAATTTTTCTCTATTGTTTGAATCAATTTTTAAATAATAAATATTCTTTTTAAATATTTTTAAAAATTTTAAAAATAATATTGATTTATCACCTACCTTTTCTAGAAGAATATCCATTAATATTTTTTAAATGAGTATTCTTTTAAAATCAAGTTTTAGATTTATTTTTTAAATTTGAATAAACAATTTTTAAAATAGAATTAATAATAAATTTTACCTGATTATTTCTTAAAGAATAATAAATTGGTAATGATACAACTTTATTAAAAAAGTTTTCTGTATTTGAAAACTTAGATTTATTTTTAAATTTATATAATTTATGATGATAAATTGGAATATAATGTACTTGTAAATTAATACCCTTAGATCTTAACTTTTTGAGAAGTAAATCTTTGGTAATTTTTAATTTTTCAAATTTAATCTTTAATGGATAAAGATGATATGAATGAGAAATATTTTTCTTTACTTTTGGAATTTCTAAACAATTTAAATTTTTAAACTTATCATCGTAAATTTTTGCAATTTCTTTTTTTCTTTTTATAAAAATTTTAAGTTTTTTGAGTTGACTAATGCCCAAAGCACTTTGTATATCTGTCAATCTATAGTTATATCCCAATTCATTTATTGAATACTTCCAAGGTTTTGTTTTATCTTTTATGATGCCGTGTGACCTTAGGACTTTGATCTTATCACGCAATTTTTTATTATTTGTTAATACAGAACCTCCTTCACCAGTTGTTATATTTTTTACAGGATGGTAGCTATGACAAACTAAATCTGCATATTTAACTGCATACCTTTGATTATTTGAGATTTTTGAACCAATTGCATGGCAATTATCATTAATTAATTTAAAATTAAATTTTTTAGACAAACTTTGTAATTCAGGCCAATCAGATGGATGACCCGCATAATCTGTAACTATTACAGTATGAACTTTCTTTCTTTTTTTTTTTAGTTCGTGCAATTTAATTTTTAACTTATCAACATCAATATTATATGTCTCGGGATTAATATCTATTAGGTCAACATTTGCCCCTAAATATAATGCAGCATTAGTAGTCGCAACAAAAGTTAACGGACTAGCTAATATCAAATCCTTTTTTTTCCAATTTAAAGCTAATCCACAAAGGTGTAGCGCTGCGGTTCCACTTGAAACACATAAAACATATCTTGCTCCAAAGTAATACTTTAGGGCATTCTCAAATTCTTGAATTTTAGGGCCTTGAGTTAAAAAATTCGATTTTAAAACGTTTAATACAGATTTAATATCATCTTTATTTATAAAGTGTTTTCCATAATTTATCATTTTTAAGATTTTATTTATTATCTAACTCAAAATCGGTAATATTATTTTTTACTAATGCTTTTAATTCTTTAGCAGTTAAAAATTTATTATTATTGCTGGTATATGCAAAGTTTTTCTTACACATTTTTGCGTTAAATTTTTCTTTATATTTTATAAAATTCCACTCTATATATTCTTTACTTGGACAAATAACGTAACTATCTTTTAACTCTAAGGTATTGATTGAGTCATTGATTGAAATCATTTCTTCATGAATTTTTTCACCAGGTCTAATACCAATAATTTTAGTATTTTTAGAGAAAGCATTTACTAAATCAATTAACTTGTAAGATGGAATTTTAGGTACAAAAATTTCTCCACCCCACATTTTTTTTAGACAATTTAATACAAATTCTATCCCTTCGTTTAATGTGATACTAAACCTTGTCATATTAATGTCTGTTACAGGAAATTTACTATTTTTTTTAAAATTTAATAAATAAGGTACAATTGAACCTCTACTTCCAAACACATTTCCATACCTTACAACAGATAACTTTGTGCCAAGAGATCCCTTATGGTAATTTCCAGCTACTACCAGTTTATCTGCTGTCAGCTTAGTTGCGCCATATAAATTTAATGGAGATGAAGCTTTATCGGTACTTAATGAGATTACCTTTTCTACCCCCATTTCTAAAGATGCCTCAACAACATTTTGAGTGCCAATAACGTTTGTCTTTACTGCTTCAAAAGGATTGTACTCTGCAACAGGAACGTGCTTTAATGCTGCTGCGTGGATAACATAATTTACCTTATAAAATGATTTTTTTAATCTAGGTAAATCTCTTACATCACCAATAAAAAATCTTGTCTGCTTTTTAAATTTAGCTAGATCTTTTTGGAGATTATACTGTTTTAACTCATCTCTACTATAAATAATTATTTTTTTCGGTTTATAATCATTTAAAATTCTTTTGACCATTTTTTTTCCAAATGATCCTGTTCCACCAGTTATTAAGATTGTCTTATTATTAAACATAAATTTTTTTATTATCCATATGGTAGGTTATATCACAAAAATTTAATACTTCTTTTCTGTGAGATATAAATATTATAGTTTTATCATTAGATATTTTATCAATTAATTTTAAGATTTTTTCTTCATTTGTTCTATCTAAAGAACTAGTAGATTCATCAAAAATTATAATATCAGAATCAAAGTACAAAGCTCTTGCTATTCCAATTCTTTGAATTTGACCTCCAGACAAATTTTTTCCTCTTTCCAGTAAAATATGATTTGTTCCACCATGAATTGAATTAACCATCTTATCTAGTTGCACTTGTTTTATACAATTATTTACTTTTTCATCATCAATTTTTTCATCACTTAAACCAAAAGCAATGTTTTTTTTTATTGTTTCGTTTATGATAAAAATATTTTGTGGCACGAAAGCAATACCATGTAAATTTAAATAATCATTTTCAAACTGGATCTTATCATCTATCAAAAATTGACCTGAATGTGGCTTAATTTGCCCTGCAATAATCTTGATTAAAGTTGACTTTCCACAACCACTTTGACCTGAAATTCCTATTTTTTTATTTTTCTCAATTGTTAGAGAAAGGTTTTCTAAAATTAATTCAGATTGATTATATCCAAAAGAAATATTAGAAAGATTTATTTTAGAATTCATTTTTATTTTAATAGTATTTTTTTTAGTAGGTAATTCATTTTGATCAATTGAATTATAATCATTTAAAAGATTATCAATTATTGGTTCGAGGTATTTAATTGATTGAATTGAATTAATCATTTTATTTACTGATGGCATTAGTCTGAATACTGCTCCAATATATAAGCCAAGCGTAGATATAATCATAGCTTGCGAAAAATTATTACTAACCATGTACCCTAATAAAATTATAATAGTTATTAATGAAACAAATTCTAGCCACAACTTTGGTAAACCTGGCAAAATATCAGAAAACTTTAGATTTTTTAGATAACTTTGAAAATTATCAAAATATTTTTTTAAAAAATACTTGATCGCATTGTAAGATTTAATTTCAATTAAGCCATCAAACATTTCATAAACTTGCTTTAAATTTTCTTCTTCACCCTCTCTTCTGGAGACGGCAAATAAATTAATTTTTTTTTTAAAAAAAATGATAAAAATATAAGATGAAATACCAATGATTGTTGAAATTATAATTGTGATTTGGGCTTGATAAAAAATAAGAATTGCAAACATAAATAATAATAAAAAAAATTCAGATATTAGGACAAACAATGAGCCCACAGCAGAGCTAATGTGTGTTGTCTCATTAATGATAGAGAATGCTAAACTACTGTTGTTTTTATTTGAAAAATTATCTGCAGATAAATTAAAATAACCATTCATTAATTTTTTGCTGATAAGATATCTAGCTTTAAGCTGTAAAGAAGCTTTGAAATATAAAAATAATATATTAAAAATTATTCGTAAAATAATTAGAATGCAAAATATAATTAACAAACCAGATATAATTAATATTTTTTTACTATAATCTGCAGCTAAATACTTTAATGGTGAAAAAAATTCAATAAATGCAAAAAAATTAGGATAAGATTGAGCTAAATCATTTTCAAAGAAAAAAAGAGTAATTGGTATTATTAATGCAACAGATAAAGTCTCAGCTAAGGCATTCATTATTAATAATAAAATCAGAAATAAGCTTGGAACTTTTAAACTTGGATCTAAAAACAGAAGTATTTTATTTATAAGTTTCATTTATTGTTATTCTATCTTTATTGCTAATAAACATTCAGGTTTTGTATTATGAAAATTTTTTTTGCCAACTCAAATTTCTTTAATTTTTAAAATTTAAAATTTCTTTTTGTCTTTTATTAAAATTAAGTACTTGCTTTTTATTTAAATACACATTTCCAAAAGATGAAGGTCCACCTGAAATATTATCTTTATACCACTCTCCATTTTTAATCCACCAAACTCTGGGGTCTCTAAAAGTATCTGCTATCTGCCAAAACTCTTTTTCAGAAATTTCCACATAATTTAACCAATGGTATAAATCATCCGGTACAACATGGTCGTATTTTTTCACCAATTCAAGTCCTTTATTTCTAGTCATATGGGAATTTCTAATATCTTTTGAGGCGTGATCAGAGCATCTTCCGTATCCAAATTTTATAAATTTCATAAAATCATGAACACCATTTTCATACCTATCGTCAAGATTAGAGAAATTTCTATATGTTCTTTGAAAAGGTTTTTTTTTAGTTTGAAAAGAATAATTTTTGACTGCTAATTCTGCATTCTTTTTTCCATCCCAAGGGAAAAAGTTTCCAATAAATAAACCTCTAACTCCTACAGATAAAATTTCTTCATCAGTAGGGTATTTGGCCCAAAGTAAATCTTTTTCATTTAATTTGTCTTTTTTATCATTAACAAATTCATGCCACTCAAATCCTCTTAAAGCATGTTCGTGTCTATCTCTAGCATTATACTCCATAAAATCTTCAGGATCATACATTCCAGAAATATCCCAGTTCGTTTCACCCCAAATTATTAAAGGTATTTTAAATTTGACAGCTGTAATAATAGGTGCGGTATCAATACCACAGTGATTTTGCCAATTCATATCACCCATTTTTTTAAAAGCTAATCGATTAAGTTTTTTTAAAACTTCCACACTAGGACTCCACATTATATGGTCAGCATTAAAATTATGTTTCATTCTATTTCTGTTATGTTCTCCCTCGGGAAGCCAATTGTTTCCATCATAAGTCATCAATAAAGGTTTTAAATTAAATTCTTTTGTTACAACGTGAGTTTGATAATAACTATCTTTACCACCGCTAACAGGTATTAAACAATCATAATTAGAAGTATTTCTTTTTTTGCTTTCTTTAAAAATTTTTATAAGAATTTTTTTTCTTTTTGCCCAAAAGTTTTTATTTAGCTTAATAAACTTTTCACTACTTTTGCAACTACTGCATACAGAATTGTCATCAATTTTTAAGTTAACAGCAATATTTGGATATAGACACTTAGAACAATATTTCATCTTTATCATATATTTAACCTATTTTAATTTGCCTATATTATCAATAAGTCAGGTTTACGAACATTAATTTTTTTTTCATAAAGAAATTTTTTTGAGAGATAAACACTTTGATCAGAATAATGAAAAATATTAGCAGCGGCGGCAGCATCAACATTTGTTTTTTTAAATCCCTCGTAAAAATGTTCCCAATTGCCAACACCACCACATGCAATAACTGGTATTTTTGATCTTTTTTGTACTAAATTTAATAAAGAGATATCATATCCTTTTTTTGATCCATCTCTATCTATTGAATTGATTAATATTTCTCCAGCTCCATTTTTGGTAACAATATCAATCCACTCAACTAAACTATAATTACTTAGAGTGCTTCCGCAGTTTGAAAATATTCTATATTTATTTTTGATCAACTTTACATCAATTGAAATAACAAGACATTGTGATCCAAACTCTTTGGCTATCATATTAATTAATTTTGGATTTTTTAATGCAGCTGAATTTATTGAAACTTTATCAGCACCAATAATTAATCTTTTTTCAACATCTTTTAAATTTTTAATTTTACCACCTACTGTAATCGGCATAAATGTGACTTTGGAAACCTTTTTAATAATACTTAAAAAATCTCCAGTATTTTTATATTTTAAGTCATCTCTATTGATATCGTAATTATTATTTCTAGATATATCTAAATAAATAAGCTCATCTGATCCCCACTGGCTTAGTCTTTTTACTGCTTGTATCGGATTACCTAAGTTTTGAAAGGAATTAAATCCTTTGCTTTGTACTAAATTACCATTTTGCAATAATAGAACTGGAATTAATCTTTTTTTCTTCATTTCATTTTTAAAAAATTTTTAATTATAAATTGACCAGACTTTTGACTTTTCTCAGGATGAAATTGAACTCCTACAATATTTTTTTTTTGTACAATTGAACAAAATTTATGGCCATATTTTGTTTCAGCAACAACAAATTCTTTTTCTTTTGGATCGAAGTAAAAACTATTTACGAAATAAAAATCTTTGTAAATTCCCAAATCATCTACAATTTTAGTTTTATTTTTAAGGATAATATCATTCCAGCCAATGTGAGGTAGTTTTTTTGATTTAATTTTTTTAACACTTCCTTTAATCCAACCAAAACCTTTATGACTTCCAAATTCTTGACTGGAATCAGCCAACAACTGCATTCCAACACATATTCCTAAAAAAGGTTTATTTTTATTTAAAACCTCATTTTCTAATATCTTAAATGGTATTTTTTTTTTAATTTTTTTCATTGCAGCTTCGAACGCTCCTACCCCAGGTAAAATTATATGTGTAGATTTTTTTAATACTTCTGTTTTATTTGATATTGTGCATTTAAATTTTAAATGCTCTAACAAATTCTTAACTGAAGAAACATTTCCAGACCCATAATCTAGGATGCAAACCTTTATCATTTATTATATCTATTTTTTTTTAATTTTTTTTTTAAGGCTTTTAAATCTTTAGGATAATTAACATCAATTAGTTTTTTTTTTAAAGTAATATAAGTTGATTTATTAGGTAAAAAATTTTGGTTTTTTATCTTTAATAGAGAACTAGTTCTATAAATATAAAATGATCCAGTATCATAATAAAGATCTTTAAGATCTTGACTTCTCTTTAACTTAAATAATGGCCAAGTATGCTGAATATATGTTTTTTTGATAAAAAAAGATCTAAAAGGACTACTTTCAAATTTGGCAATAGGACAAATAAAATTTGCTTTAGTTTTTTTAATCTTAAATAATGCTTTTTTAAGATCACTTGTATCTATTAATACAGATGTTGGATATATACAAAAGTGAAATTCTTCTTTAGCCGAACCAACCTTATTAATAACATCTATTATTACCTTATGAGTAGGGGTGAAGTCATCAGATAATTTTTTACTTCTTAAAAATGGTGCTTCAGCACCATATTTTTTTGAAATCAATGCGATTTTAGGGCTATCTGTTGAAACTATAATTCTACTAAATAATTTTGATTTTTTGGCAATATTTATAACTATTCCAATTAAAGGTATTTGATTTATTTTTTTTATATTTTTGTTTTTTATTCTTTTGCTTCCTGATCTTGCTGGTATGATACAAATTGTCATAAATTTTTATATAAATTTTTGTAAATTATTTAGCTTAATTTGTAAATATCATCCTTAAGTAAAAATTTTTAATTTTTTTAATAATAGTCTCTTAATTGGAGTTTGACATTTTATATCGAATAAAGATCTCTTATTAATCAATTTATCAAAATATTTTGGCTCAATACCATATCCTGGTCTTATAACTTTTATATTTTTTTTTGAAAATTTTTCTCCTTTTTTAATATCTTTAATTGCATAAATAGATCTTCTAAATTTTAAACTATCGGATTCACTTTTATTTCTAAAAAAAAATTTTTTACCCATAAGTAAATGTGTATCTTTTATGGTTTTTGAATAATTTTCAATTTCCTTACCTTTTAAAGAAAAAGATATATCTGGACCTTTTTTTTGCCCAGTTAAAGCAATATGTTTTTCAATAATTTCTGCACCTGAAGCTACGGCCGCAGCTACAATTTTATTATCAGTAGAATGATCTGAAAATCCAATTTTACACTTATATCTTTCCTTTAAAATTTTTATGTTATGAAAATTAAAATCAGAGGGTTTACTGGGATAATTACTAACACAATACAGCAAAGCTATATCCTTACATCCATTTTTTTTTGCAGTATTAAAAGCTAAGTCTATCTCTTTTAAATTTGCCATACCTGTTGAGATAATCATTGGTTTCTTAGTACTAGAAATTTTTTTTATTAATGGAATATCCGTCATTTCAAATGAAGCTAATTTATAAAAAGGGCAACCAATGCTCTCAAGTAAATTTACAGCGGTATCATCAAAAGGAGAGCTAAAACATGTTATTTTTATTTTTTTTGCATAACCAAATAATTCTTTTTGCCATTCAAATGGTGTTTGAGCCTTTTCATAAAGGTTCCATAAGGTTTTACCTTTCCATAAACCTTTTTCAATTTTAAATTCATTTCTATCACTATTAATTGTCATAGTTTCTGGAGTATATGTCTGTAATTTTACTGCATCAGCTCCATATTTTTTTGCTAAGGAAATTAATTTTTTTGCATTTTTTAAAGATCCATTGTGATTTGCAGATATCTCAGCAACAAAAAAAGGGTGAGAAGTATGAAAATTTTTATATATCAATCTATTTATTCCTGTATAGATAAATTATAAAATAAACAATTAAAAAAGTATATGAGAAAAAACTATCTTAAAATTATTTCAAAAATTGAATCTGTAAGAAAAAAAAATAATGTTAATTGGATGAATATTTTACGTATAGCATTTAAACATGACCCAAAAAAAACGGCAATTGTCATGGCAAAAATTTATACTGATGATCAAAAAATATCTAAATTAGTAAAGAAATTATTATAAATAATAACTGATAAATCTTATTGTTTAAAAAAATTGTGAAAATAAAAATTAGGAAAACTTCTTCTAAAGATCTAGATTTTACATTTTTTTTAAGAAATGAAAATGTTGCAAGAAAAAATTCAATAAATTCAAAAAAAATAACCTTAAAAAATCATAAAATTTGGTTTAAAAAAAAAATTAATGACAAAAATAGTTTATATTTTATTGTTATGTCTAAAGACTCCCAAAGAATTGGAATTGTAAGATATGACTTAAAAGATATATTTGCATATGTTTCTATTAACATAAAGAATGAGTTTAGAAATTTAGGATATGGCTCAATAATGTTAAAGGAAACGGAAAAATTAATAAAAAAGAATTTAATCTTAGTTGCAAATGTAAAAAAAAGTAACGTCAATTCTTTAAAAATATTTAAGAAAAATAAATATATATTGTTAAAAAAAGCTAAGCAGTTAATATTAGTTAAAATTATTAAAAAAGTTAGTATAGATTAATATGAACGAATTAAATAAATTAAAAAAGTCTTATAATATTAAGGGATGGGTAGTTTATAAAAAACTTTTTTCTCTTGACGATATAAATTCAGTTAATTTAATAATTGATCTTTTTTTAAAAAATAAAATTAAAACAATAAATAAAAAAACTAGAGCTATAAATTTTACAGATGATAAAAAAAAAAATATTAAAAATATAAATTCATTTCATGAATTAGCTCAATGTGAAGAAATAAAAAACTTGGTAAAAAAAAAGAAAATACTAAATATTGCTAAAAAATTTTTAAATTCTGAACCAGAATTTAGAGGATGTGAATTATTTAATAAACCGGCAAAGATAGGTTTACCTTCCCCAGATCACCAGGATAATTATTATTGGGCAGTAAAAGGATCAAACGCTTTAACACTATGGATTGCTTTAGATGGATCAAATAAAAATAATGGTTGTGTGCATTATTATGATGGATCACATAAATATGGAATTCTTGATCATGAAGCTTCATTTGCAAAAGGTAGCTCTCAAAAAGTATCTGATAAAAATTTTCTAAAAAAATTTAATATCTCTCATCCAAAACTTGAGGCTGGAGATGCCTTAATCCATCACTCGCTAGTTGTACATGGAAGTTCAAAAAATATCTCTAAAAATAATAGAAGAGGTTGGACTATTCAATTTAAAGATAAAAATGCTTCCTATGATCTTGAGCATATCAAGACTTATGAGAAAAGCCTAAATAATCAAATTCAATTAAGACTATAATCAAATTAAATGCCAGGTTTTGAGCTTATTGATAATGCGGAACTAAAAGCAGTAAATTCTATTTTTAAGAATGGAGGAGTTTTATTTGCACATGGTTTTGAAAAAATTAGAAAAAATTTTCATGTTCGAGAATTTGAAAAAGAAGTAAGTACCTTTTTTAAATGTAAGCATGCATTAGCAGTAACATCTGGAACTGCAGCAATTAAAATAGCTCTTAAGGCTTTAAATGTAAAATCAGGAGATGAAGTTATAACTCAAGCATTTAATTTTATAGCTACAATAGAGGCTATTATAGATATAGGAGCAAAACCTGTTCTAGTGAATGTTGATAAAACACTAAACATGAATATTGAAGACTTAAAAAGGAAAATTACAAAAAAAACTAAAGTTATTTTACCAGTTCATATGCTTGGATATCCATGTGATATGAAAAATATTAGTAAAATATGTAAAGAAAAAAATATAAAAATATTAGAAGATAATTGTGAGTCAATAGGTGGCAAATATGAAAAAAAATATCTTGGAAACATTGGAGATATAGGTGTTTTAAGTTTAGATTTTGGCAAAACAATAACAACCGGTGAGGGCGGAATGATATTAACAAATAACAATAAATATTACAATTACTGTAAACAATATCATGATCATGGTCACAAAAATGTTAAAAATTTAAGCAGAGGAAATGACAAAGTTACGATTCCAGGATTTAATTATAGAATGACTGAATTACAAGGAGCTATTGGAAAAGTCCAATTAAAAAAATTAGACTCCCTTCTAATTGATAATGAAAAAAAATATATGATAATTAAAAAAAATTTAAAAAATTTTGAGCATAGATGGATGCCCAATAATGGTAAATCTAACTTTGATAATTTTATATTCTATATAAAAAATAATCATGAAAAAAAAGAAGTTTTAAGAATTCTTAAAAAATATAAAATTGGTACAAAAAATTTACCGGATGCTATAAAATGGCACTGTGCTTTTTATTGGAAACATATTTTTAAAAAAAAAGAAATCAAGAATATTATAGAAACAAAAAAAATTTTAGATAAAGCAATTGCAATTCCAATTTTTTTTAAGAAAAATATCTCATTTTATCAAAAATTATCCTTTGAGATAAATAAAATTTTATGAAATTATTTAATGATTTTATATTTATTATCTTGGCTAGAAAGGGGTCCAAAGGTATTAAAAATAAAAATATTATTAAAATTAAAAATAAAAGTTTAGTAGAATATACATTTCAAATACTTCGTAAAATTCCGAATGATAGAAAATACGTGTTATCTGATTGTGATACAATTAAAAAAATTGCAACTAAATATAAAATTAATATAAATTATTTTAGAGATAAAAAATTATCAAAAGATAATACTCTTTTAATTGAGAATTTATGTCACTTTGACAAATTTATAGGCAACAAGTTAAAATTTAAACACTATGTTGTTCTCCAGCCTACCTCTCCATTAAGAATTTATAAAGATGTAATAAACTCTTTACATAAATATTTAAAAGATAAATCAGAAAGCTTATTTTCTATTTCACAATCGCTTGAGCATCCAAGTGAAAGTATTTTTTTTAAAAAAAATAAATTATATTACTTTAATAAAACTAAACACACTCTTAGACAAAATTATAAAAAAAGTTATTTTATTAATGGTGCTATTTATATTTTTAACAGAAAACTAATAAAACGTAAAAAAATGATATCTAATAGAAAACATACAACTTTTGAAATGCCAAAAATAAGATCGATAGACCTGGATGATTACCAAGATTTAGAGATAACAAGAAAGCTAATATAAAGTAAAAAAGTTTATTTGACTAATTTCAAAATTAAATAATTTTAAAGTTGGAATCATATTCGAGATTAGCTTTTTTATAATCATTAAATCTACCAATATCTATCCAGTATTCTCCTAATGGAAAAGAAATTGTCTTATTTTTATTTGCAATAATTTTTTTAAAAAGTGACGGCATATCATAAAATTTTTTTGGAATTAAATTTATACATTTTGGATCTAATACATAAACTCCAGCATTAACAAAGAATTTATGTTTGGGTTTTTCCTCTATTGAGGCAATATTTTCTTTATCTAGTTTTACCTCACCATAAGGTGAGTCAATATTGTACTCACTAATACACATGGTGGCTCTAGAATTATGTTTGTTATGGAAGTCAAGCATTTTCTCAAAATCAAGATTAGTCAATAAATCTCCATTAATTACAAAAAAAGGCTCCTTAGGTTTTTCTTTAAAAAGACTTAAAGCTCCAGCTGTGCCCATTCTTATTTTTTCATCAATATATTTTATTTTCACCCCAAATCTAGTTCCATCACCAAAATAATCTTTGATTATTTTTGACTTGTAGTTCACACAAATTACAAAATCTTCATACCCACTTTCTTTAAATTTCTCTACTAATGTTTGAAGGATTGGTTTGTTTCCAACTTTGAGCATTGGTTTTGGAATATTTTTTGTAAGAGGCCTTAAACGCATTCCTTTTCCACCTGCCATTATCACTACTTTATTAGATTTATTTTTAATTTTTATAAGCTGATCTAAAATATGTATACCTATTACCTTTTTATTTTTATCTATTACAGGAATTTGATAAATTTTATTTGAAAGCGCTGTTTTCAATAGTTTTTCTTTAGTATCATTTTTTTTTGCAGTAATTGGTTTTTTAAAAATTATTGACTTTACAGAACTGTCTATATTCAAGCCTTTTAAAAGGCCATTTCGTATATCTCCATCTGTTAAAGTCCCTATTAACCTACCTTTTTTGTCGACTGCAATTGCAATTTGAAAAGTTCCTTTATAGATTATTTTCATTGCTTGTTTAATTGTTACATCTTTAGTGATTTTTATTTTTTCTACACTTTTCATGACATTTCCTTCAAAAGTACAAAACTTTCTGCATACTCACATCTAGATGTTGAACCTCTTAAACTTGCTAATGCTCTAATACTTCTTTCACTTCTTGGAAATGGATGCTTATCAATTTCACTTTTGTAAACTTTCATTATTTTGATTTTTTTGTTCATATATTTGGTAATATTTACAAATGTGTTTGGTATAAAACTATCTTTTTTAATACTTGGGGCAAATTCTGTTTCACTTAAAGTTTCCATCATATAAATTTTCTTAATAAATGAATATCTAAATGATTTAGTGCAGCTGTAACTGGCCTCAAATATCTTTTTGTGATCAGAATGAACATCTTCCTTAAATGGAAGATAAATGACATTTGGTTTTATTTTGTTTATTATTTTTGACATTTTTTCAATTATCTCATTCATGCTGTATTGATCTATCTTGGTCGTTTCAAATGGAAGACTATTAACGCTATTAAAATTAAATAGTTTTGAAACTCTTTGGATTTCTTTTTCTCTAACATGATAATATTTATGATTTTTGTTAAGAGATGTACAAATAAGCCAGTGAGTCTGATCGTCATTTGCTTTATGTTTAAGTAACGTTCCGCCACAACCTAGAGTTTCATCATCTGGATGTGCTGCTACGACTAGTATTCTGTCTCTCAAAGGTATTCTCCAATATCAGGAAGCTTTTTAAATTCATGGTGTGTTATTTCTATAGCTCCATCGTATGTTTTTACAATAATTTTGTTTTCATTGATATCTAAAATCTTTCCACTCTCAATATTATTATCTTTATTTTCAATTATTTTTACCTTCCAAACTATAATTTCTTTTTCTTTATAATTAACGTGGGCTCCAACATAAGGCTTTGTTAAAGCTCTTACTAAATTATAAATAGCATTACTGGTCATTCTAAAATCTATTTGACCATCAGATTTAATTCGTTTTCTCCAAGTACTGGATACCTTTTCATTTTGTTTAATAGTCAGATAAGTTTTATTTTTAAGCTGAGGTAAAAATTCTTCTATTTGGAGTAAAGCTGTATCAACTAATTTATTATATAAAGTTTGAGCATCATCAGTGCTTAAAATATCAAAATTTTTTTGAGATAAAATTTCGCCACTGTCAACTCCCTCGTCCATAAAAAAAAATGTAGAAGAACTTTGCTTAAGTCCCAATACTAGCGCCCAAATCAGTGGATGACGACCTCTATTTTTTGGTAATTTTGAAGGGTGAAATCCCAAAACACCCATAGGTGCTAATGTTAATATTTCTTTTTTTAATATATTAGACCATCCGAAACAAAAAATAATATCAGGGTTTAAAGAATTTATCCAATTATAATTATCCTTAGAATTAATGTCATTAACAAACTTAAAGGGTATTTTATTTTTTTCACACAAAGGTCTGAGATTAGCAAAATCACTATTAAATTTGGACTTTTCTTTACTACATACTCCTACTACCTGGGCATTAAGTTCTATTAATTTTTGAAGTATCCTTTTAGAAAACTCTACTGTACCTATTAATACTATTCTCATAATAAAAATTTTACATTAAAAAAAGCTTTTTTTAAAATTTTATTTAGATTTACAGTTTTTAAAACTTTAATAATTTTTTGACTTGCATACCCATCATCATATGGGTTTCTGACATTTTTTAAAAGCTTTTGAAATTCATTTGAATAAATTTTTTTAATAGTTTCTTTTATACTTTTTTTATCTGGCAAACAGTCAACAACACTTTTTGCTTTTATTCTACCATTTTGTCTATCACCTATGTTAATAGTTCCAATCTTAAAACTTGGTGCCTCTAATAATCCACTAGAGCTATTACCAATAATTAAATCTATATGTTGCAAAGCACTTAAATAATTAAGCTGCCCCAAAGAAGGTACACCTATAGATTTATCGGAATTTTTATTTACGTATTCATCAATCATTAGATTTATAATTCTTCCATCATTATCACTATTTGTTTTAGTAAAAATAATATTTGTATCTTCTAATTCATCGATAGCATCTAAAATTTCTTGAAACTGTTTTTTTGACGTATTATTTTCTAAAGTTACAGGATGAAAAGTAATTAAAATATTTTTAATATTCAATTCGAAATTTATTGATTTTTCAAATTGCTTTTTTTTTAAAAGCTTAAGTCTTTTAATATTTTCAATACCCATACCCCCAACGTTAAAAACTCTTTTGGGTTCTTCACCCAGTTGTATTACTCTTTTGGAGTATTCTTCTGCAGCAGTAAAATGTAAATGACTCATTTTGCTAATACTATGACGAATGGCTTCATCAATAAGACCTTCGGTAGCTTCACCACCATGAATATGAGCTATTGGTATTTTTGCTATCATGGCTGCACTAGCTGCACTAAAAATCTCATATCTATCACCTAAAACTACAATAATATGAGGATTTAGCTCATTGTAAGCTTCTGAAAAAGATGCTTGAGCAATACCCATAGATTTTGAAATATCTACGCTAGTATCAGATAACAAATGCATATTTATTTTTTTATCAATTTTAAAATCTTTTTCTATTTCTTTATAAGTCAAACCAAACTCCGAACTTAAATGCATGCCTGTAACAATAAGTTGAAGTTCAAGATCTTTGTTGGCCTCAACTTCTTTTATTAGCCAATAAAGCAAACCATATTCTGCACGTGAACCTGTAACTATACATATTTTTTTCTTACTCATATCAAATCATCTTCATTATAATCTTTTGTTGCTTTGGTACCTACAATTTCATTCCATTTCATGGGGCTAATACCTCGACCTGGTCTTTTTACTGCAAGATTATTTTCACTTAAAACATCACCTTTTTTTATTTTAGTTTTTGCGACAATTGATTTTCTGACTATTTGAATATTTGGAAATTCACTCTTTGATGGTTTTTTAATATCGCTACCAAGAGCTTTTTCTATATTCCTTATGGCTGTCACCATCTCCTTAAACTGATGTGGTTCTAAGCTTGCTTTATGATCTGGTCCTTCCATATTACAATCTAAAGTAAAATGTTTTTCTACGCAACTTGCGCCCATTGCAACTGCTGCTATATCAACTTCAGTACCTAAAGTATGATCACTATATCCAAACTTTACATCTAATTCTTTTCCAATTGTTGTCATTGCTCTTAAATTTACATCTTCCATCGGAGATGGATACTCTGTATTTGCATGTAAGATTGTTATATTATTTTTTTTAGTTCCCGAATTAATTAAAATATCTAAGGCATTCTTAACTTCATCCATGTTTGACATTCCTGTTGATAGAATTATTTTTTTATTAAATCTACCGATACGTTTTAAGTATGGTAGATTAGTAATCTCACCACTTGGTATTTTGAACATCTCTAAACCTAGATCATTTAAAAGATCTATACTTTCATGATCAAAAGGAGATGATAAAAATTTTATATTCTTATTTTTACTATGTTTAATTAGCTCAAGATGTACTTCTTTACTCAATTCAAGTTTTTTGAGCATATTAAATTGCGTTTCTTTTTTATTAGTTAAATTTTTCTGATAATTTGCTTTTTCAGAATTTTTTGTAGCCAAGTTTTTTGCTGTAAACGTTTGAAATTTAATGGCATCAGCTCCAGCACTAAATGCTGCATCAATTAATTTTTTTGCTAAATTAATTGAACCATTATGATTAACACCTGCTTCTGCAATAATAAAAACTCTCATTTCACTATGCTACCTGCTTTAATAAAACTATTTTCCACGATTTTTATATTGTTTTTTGTAGTCACATTACTGCCAATGAAGCAATTAGATCCTATTTCAACCCCTCCATTAATTGTTGCATTTGTAGAAATATGACAATGGTTAGATATTAAACAATCATGTTCAATCAATGCTTTTGAATTTATAATACAGTTGAATCCAATAGACGTGTTAGCATTAACTATTGCATTATGCATAATAACTGTACCATTCCCAATTTTAGAATGCTTAGATACATAGGCATTTGAGGATATAATGCTAGGTAACTTGAATTTAGCTTTGACCGCTAAATCATAAAGTTTAATTCTTAATGATGGTGACTTAATCTGACCAACTGTAATTAGAGCAAACTCATATTTTTTAGATAAATCCTCTAAGTCAAAATCATTTCCGATAACCGGGTATCCTAAAACTTTAGAGTCCAAAAGTTCAGATTTATCCACAATACCAGCAATTTCAAACTGGGCTTCTTTTTCAATTACATCAATTACTGACTTGCAATGACTTCCTCCACCAATTAAAATAATTTTATTCATATGTAACGCTGCTCGGTATATTAACCACCCGTTCATCTAACCACTCTGAATTTTTTAAATCATCACATTGTGCATCTTTAAACATTGTTAGTTTGTTCATTAATGTCCATATTGGTCTGGTCATAACTCCGTTTAAATTAGTCTCATCTAAAAATTGATCTCTCTGTTTTTTATCTTTAAGAATAATAGAATTTAACCAGTAATTTGACTTGCTGTCTTTAGGTTCTTTAAAAAAATTATAATCAATACTTTTAAAAAAAACTTCATATTTATCGGCTAATTTACGCTTATTAATAATAAAATCATTTAATTTTTCTAATTGTGCAATTAATAACGCTGCATTTAAATTAGGCATTCGATAGTTATAGCCAATCTGGTCATGATTAAAATCCCACTTATGAGGGACTTTGGCAGTTGTAGTCAAGTGTTTTGCTTTTTTTGCTAGAATTTCGTTATTTGTAACTACACAGCCTCCTCCACCAGCTGTAATAATTTTATTTCCATTAAAACTCATAGTTCCTAACTGACCAAAAGTTCCTGTGTGTTTATTTTTATACATACTGCCCATGCTTTCAGCAGCATCTTCAATTAGAAATATATAATATTCTTCACAAATTTTTTTAATCTCCTCTATTTTACAAGGGTGGCCATAAGAATGCATAGGTATACAAGCTTTAATCACTTTGCTAGTTTTGTTATTTACGCACTGTTTATTTTTGATAGTTGTATTGTTCTCCAGAAAAAATTTTAACGCAGATGGTGAGAGGCCCATTGTATCTCTATCAACATCAATAAATATTGGTGTTGCATTGCAGTAACTAATAGCATTACAAGAAGCAACAAAGTTTAAAGATTGAGTAATTACTTCAGAATTTATATCTACGTCAGCTAATATTAACGATATGTGAATAGCCGATGTTCCATTAGTGGTTGCAACAGCATATTTTGCACCTGTATATTTTGCTATTTTATCTTCAAATTGGTCAACAAACTTACCTGCTGATGAAACAAATGTAGAGTCAATACATTCTCCTAAGTATTTTTTTTCGTTTCCTAAAAACCTTGGTTCATGAAGAGGTATAAATTTATCTTTGCAATATATTGATTTGATGAAATTGATTACATTTAAATTTTGAATATCATTATTTTTACTCATGAGGAATATTATAGTATTTTTGATCCTCAGGATCTTTGATTAAATTTTCTGAAATTACACGTTTAATTTCCTTAATACCATCTGGAACTGTCATGCTTATTTTAAATCCAAGCTCTTTTTTAATTTTATCACAGTTAACCTTATAATCTCTTGGATCATCATTTTTTGGCACATATTTGATTTTCGAATTTGGTAGTATTTTTTTAATTTCATCAACTATCATTTGTTTTGTGTAATTTTCTTTTGTATCACCTACATTAAAAACGTTATAAGCAACTTTTTCCTTAGTAGAATTTAAAACAGTCATAAACGCATTTGAAAAATCTTTTACATGACAATAAGGTCTCCAAAATTGTTCTCCAAATATGATAAGTTCTTTTCCAAGTGTAAGATCTTTAGTAAATTCATTAACAGTTAAATCAAATCTCATTCTTGAAGAAAGACCATACACAGTTGAAAAACGTAAAGATGTTGGTGAAAAATTATCATTTTTATTAATCTCATTAAGCATGTATTTTTCAAATTTTACTTTTAATTCCGCATAAAGAGATACAGGTGCTAACTTAGAATTTTCATCTACATAAGCTTGGGGATCATCCATTTTTCCATAATTACTACATGTAGATGCAAATATAAATTTCGAAACACCTGAGCTTTTAGATTTTTCGATTAGCCATTTACTTGATTCCCAATTAGTTTTGATTGCAAGATCTGAATACAATTTACATGCAGGATCACCTACAATTGCTGCTAAATGTATAACTCCATCAAAATTATTTTGTGAAAATATTTTATTTAATTTTTCACTATTATTGATATCACAGTTGATAAAAGTAAAGTTTTGATTATACCAAATATCTAATAAAGACTCACCTCCAAACATCAAGTTATCAATGCAAGTTACATTGTATCCGTTTGATAAAAGTTCTTTTAAAAGTCCAGACCCAACATAGCCAGCACCTCCAGTTACTAATATATTTTTCATTTTCCTTTTAGTTATTTTTTATTGTCACAAAACTTTGTATCAAAAAAATTGATATGTGGATCATATTAGATCCATGATTTTTTATTAGTTTAAGAAAAATATATAACTATTTTAACTTAATGTAGCGGTAAATATATATAAAATAGCTAGTTTTATTGTTAATATCGATATCTAAAATTTATTTAAAATTTTTTTCAGTGCATAAATCAAGCCAATTGAGCTATTAGTACTGGTCAGCTACACGCATTACTGCGCTTCCACATCCAGCCTATCAACGTGG
>MDSV01014919.1_pt1 | contig 20045 bp, 15 predicted proteins | sample 810851 | NCBI WGS metagenome assembly MDSV01 (sample SAMN05326640, study PRJNA326480) | marine metagenome | isolation source: seawater | place: Atlantic Ocean: North East | collected 2012 | reverse complement strand
GTAAGTTTACAGAAGAGTTGGACGCGATTGTTCATAATAATGTAGTCTGATAAGTTGTCATTACACACGTATTGCAAGACCAAGGTAATCTGAATACGCATCATCACGTGCTACTGGTTGCATTCGCTCGCAGACGCCGGAAATGCGTTCAAGCTTCAGGGCTCTTTTTCCTCTTATCTTCCCCAGTTCGCCGCGCAGAGCTCCGCTAAGTCCACTACGCGTTGGCTATAGCCCCACTCGTTGTCGTACCACGCGACAACCTTCAACATGTCATCGCCCATGACCATGGTGAGCGCGGCGTCAACGGTGGTGGAGACGTCGGAGCATCGGAAATCGCAAGACACGAGCGGTTCGTCGGCGACGGCGAGGATGCCCTTGAGCTTGCCATCGGCGGCTTCGCGGAAGGTCTGGTTGACTTCATCGGCGGTGACCTTCTTGGAGGTTTGGATGACGAGATCGACGACGGAGACGTTCGGCGTCGGGACGCGGAGCGCGATGCCGTTGAGCTTACCCTTGAGTTGCGGCAAGACGAGCGCGACAGCCTTGGCGGCGCCGGTGGAGGTCGGCACAATGTTCAAGGCGGCGGCACGGGCGCGACGCAAGTCGCGGTGAGAGGCATCCAAGATGCGCTGGTCACCGGTGTAGGAGTGGGTGGTGGTCATCAAACCCTTGACGATGCCGAACTTGTCGTCGAGCACCTTGACGAACGGCGCGAGACCGTTGGTCGTGCACGAGGCGTTGGAGACAATCTTGTCGCTGTCCTTGTAGTTTTCGGCGTTGACACCGAGAACATAGGTCGGGATGTCGTCACCCTTGGCCGGGGCGGTGATGACAACCTTCTTGGCGCCCGCTTCAAGGTGCTTGGACGCGCCCGGGGTGTCGATGAAGACGCCGGTGCCTTCGATGACGATGTCGACGCCGAGCGCCTTCCACGGGAGTTGGAGCGGGTCACGGTTGGAGACGACCTCAATCTTCTTGCCGTCGATAGAGATGTGGGTGTCGTCAACAATCTGGACATCCGCCTCAAAGGTGCCGAGGACGGAGTCGTACTTGACCAAGTGGGACGCTTGCTTCACTCCACCAGAGTCGTTGATGGCGACCACGTCGAGCATGGACTTTTCGCGTCCGTGCCAGCATCGCAAGAAGTTGCGACCGATACGGCCGAAACCGTTGATGGCAACCTTGCACATCTTGCCTTGCATGGCGGCGACGGTCTTCGCGCCCGTCGCCTTGGTGGCGGTTTGGCGGGCGACGCGACCGGTGAAGGTTTGCTCCGCCTTGGTCGGGAGCGCGGTGGAAGTGAGGCCGGTGAAAGACTGTAAAGAAACGAAATCAAAAAAAGAATAAACACACACTCGTCAGTCGGTCCGCGTGTACGCGCGAGTTTCACAACATCCATCTCCCCGTCGCCTCGCGCCCCGCGCGTTCCCACCCTTTGGTGCACCCCCCCACCCCACACCACGAAGGTTCACGACTCAAAGACGGATGAATCCCTCGTCCACCCGCGCGCCCCGCCCTCGCGGGGACGAACGAGGCTCGACGACGACGACGACGACGTTGACGACGACGACGACGACGCGACGCGATGCGCGCTCGACGCGCACACCGCGTCCCGCCGTGGCGCCCGACCGAGTCTCGCGCACGCCCACCCCTCCCGCGCGATCGATCGAGACGCGATCGATCGGGCGCCACCACCATCATCCACGTCGTCACCATCGGCCTCTCGCGACGACGACGCGACGACGGACCGATCGTCGCTCGACGACGAAGACATCGAGACTATTTTTTCCTCGCGTCTCCGCCGTCGTCTCCGTCTCCGCACCGTCCATCGCGTCGTCGGTCGCGCCCCTCCGTCCCCACATCCGCGTCACCCACATCGGATAACGCGCTCGAGGTCGAGGCCCTACGTCCGATCGATCGCGCGCGCGTCGCCGATCGCCCGGACGCGCGCCGATCGCCGTCCATCCCATCGCGCGGTTTCTTTTCGAGTCGAGCGCGACGCACCATCGTTTCTCCGAGCGTGTGTTCGAGTGACGACGCGCGCTCGACGCGCGCATTCGCAATCAATCACTCACTCAATCAATCATCGTCGCCATCGCGCGCGCGGCGACGAGGACGACCGACCGGTGTCGCGCGCGTCCATCGCTCGCATTCGATACCGGGACGTGTCCCACCCCTAGTATGACTGATCGCCGATCACGTAGGACACACATAAAAAAAACAAGACTACATGTTCGGACATATGGAAAACCCTATCCCTCGCCCACCCTCGTGTCTTTTCATCGTCGTGTACACAAAAAAACCAAAACCACATCCGGGTGTTTTGTCCACGACGATGACGATGGTGCGAGTGTCGTCGTGCGCGCGCGCGAGACGCCGGCGCGCGAGGGCGGCGGTGGAGACGACGGCGCGGCGCGCGAGGGCATCGTCGTTCGTTCCGTCCATCGTTCGGTCGGTCGTGAGGTCGTGAGGTCGTGAGGTCGCTCGCTCGCTCGCTCGGTCGACGCGTCGAATCGGCGGCTCGGCGCGCGTCGACGTCACGCGATTCCGTCCCGGGTGCGCGGGCGCGCGCGAGCGAGGACGAGAGACGGACGCGGGCGAGGTGCGCGTCGTCGAACGCGTCCATCGGAACGACGCGTTCGATGATGCGGTCGGTGATGACGTCGCGCGCGCGAGGGGTGGCGGAGACGGGGACGATGAGAGCGACGTCGGGCGACGAGGCGACGACGACGACGACGACGCACGCCGAGCGCGGAGGACTCGGCGGGGGACCGGTGACGACGTCGGACGTGCACGTGCTCGTCGTCGACGATGAGAGAATATGTCGAACGGTGACGTCGAGTCTGTTGAAACGGTGTGGGTACAGGGTGACGATGGCGTCGAGCGGGGAGGAGGCGTTGGAGCTCTTGCGCCGAGGCACCGAGTTTCACCTGTTGCTCACCGACGTGATGATGCCCGGGGTGGACGGACCGGCGCTGTTACAGATTGTGCGAAACGACGAGCGGTTGCGAGACATGCCGGTGGTGATGATGAGCGCGAACGAACACAGCGAGACGGTGTTTCGATGCATTCAGTACGGAGCGGAGGATTATCTTCTCAAGCCGGTGAGTAGAAAAGCCGTCATGCACATGTGGCAACACGTGTGGCGAAAATCGCACGCGCAGACGGCGAGAGCGGTGCCTAGATTTGAGAATGGTGAAGAAGTTTTAGACGACGAAGAGGACCATCGCGGTGAGTTGGCGCACGGCGTGCCGGCGGTTCCAGAACACACCGGTTTTACGGGCGCGCCGACGGATGCCGTCGACGACGCGGGGACGAGCGAAGACAAGCCGCCGCTCTCGCCGCCACCGCGCATGATTAGGAACAACTCCACGCAGAGCATAGTCGAGACGGCGGCGAGCGGAGGAAAGATGGGCGATGCTGGGACGTACGCGCTCAGCGCGTGCGATAATTTATCTCAAGGGAGCGTTATCGCTATACGCGCCGACGCCGCGGCGATGCGAGACGCCGCGGACGCCGCTCGGCGCTCGACGCCCGAGCCCGCGCGCGCGCGGCCTCTGCCACCACCGCTCGTGGGTTTAGAAAATGGGTCGAGGGGCCTGAAAGAGTGGCTCGACGACGACGTCGCCGGCGCCCAGGCTGTGTCAAAAGAGGAGCGTTGGCACGTCGGATGGCGCATCCTCGCGTTTCTCGATGACGTCGCGTCCCGAGGACGAGCTTCGTACGAGTCGTTCGACGCGAGCTGTCTCGACATTAGCCCGCAGGGCGCGATTTCGTTCAGTGCGCGCGCAAACGTCTCATCAAAGACGGAGGATGATGAGAATCCGTTCGTCGAGCTCGCGCAAGAGCTCGACGACCACGATTCGCGCTTCGTCGTCGGTTTGGTCGTTCTCAACATGTTTTGGCCCGAAGTCTTCATCACGGTGTACGAGGCGGAGTATCCTCAAGAAGCGCTGAAGAACGTGATCTCCATGACTGGTTTCGCCGAACGAGCCATGACGGCTGAGATTGACGCAGCGAAGGTGGTCGTGTCTCTCCTCGGACGAGAGAATCGCGTCGACGTCAAGGAGGCGAGCGAGCGCTTGCGACAAATCGCCGGCGAGGCGCGTTCGCAAGGCGTTGAGACCGAGAGGCGCATCGAGACGCTGAAGAACTTGGAAAACGTGTTGGAGACGTTGCGTAGCGCGAGAGGATCCCAGATTCTCGAACTGTCGCATTCTAGGGGGATGCTCGACATGCTTCTCGCTCAGGCGGGCATCAGCGTCGCGCACACAAGCGCGTCGCCGGATGAATCTTCGGTGCGCAAACGCGCGAGAGTCGACGAGACCGGCGGTGTTCAGACCCCGCAGCTGTGCGATGGCATCACGTGCTACGACGACAAGACGCTCAAAGAAGAAGGTGTCGACGCCGTCGTGCGCTCGGCGTTTAATTCGGCTCGCTCTCTCGAGGCTGACGTCTTCACAGACCTGGAGCGGCACCTTTTCCAGAAATGTTTGAAGGCGACGAAGCAAAACACGGCGAAGGATGACTCTGACGCCTCGTGGTTGAAACGACTCCGTGAAGACGGCTCGGGCACGACGCCGTCGCTTCGTGCCGTGCTCGACGACTTCGAGGGCGACGTATGCCTGGCGACGCGATCTGTGTCACTCAAGAGCCGTGCGGTGGTCGGTGGTGACGTCGGTGATTTCGTCGCGAATAACGTCATGGTTTGTTGTACCAGCTGGGATCGAGACGGAGAGTTTTTCGCCACCGCAGGGACGAACAAGTCGATTTGCATTTACGAAGTGGACGCCGTGATGAACATGGGCGCTCGCGTGCACTGTCCTGCGGTCGAATTCGAAGCGCACGCCAAGATCTCGTCGCTCTGTCACAACCCATACGTGAAGCAATCCATCGCGTCCGGCGATTACCAGGGCGTGGTCCAACTGTGGGACGTGCAGAAGGAAATGTCAACGTGGGAGAATAATACTCACAGACGTCGCGTTTGGAGCATCGATTACAGTCGCGTCGATCCCACCAAACTCGCGAGCGCCTCCGACGATGGCACGGTTCAAGTGTACTCGACGTTGACGAAGACGGCGACGTGCGCCATTCAGAATCGCGCCAACGTCTGCTCAGTCAAGTTTCATCCCGAGTCTGCGCATCTGCTCTCCATCGGTAGCGCCGATCACAACGTTCACTGCTACGATCTTCGCCAAACGAGCAAGCCGCTCATGACTTTACGAGGACACCGTAAAGCGGTCTCGTACGTCTGCTGGGTCGGCGATGAGTTGGTTTCCGCATCCACAGACAATTCTCTCAAGCTTTGGAACGTCAAAAGCCAAAATTCTCAGGACGCGTGCGTACGCACATTCTCCGGTCACACGAACGAGAAAAACTTTGTCGGTCTGAGCGCCAACTCCGACGGGTACATCGCGTGCGGATCTGAAGACAACGTCTTGCACGTGTACGCGAAGTCGTCATCCGTGCCGGTGGCGCGATACAGTTTCGCCGACAAGACGTCACAGTCGATCCCGGGCAGACGCGACAAAGGAGGTTTCATCTCCGCCGTCAACTGGTCGCCGGACTCCGAGCACATTCTCGCCGCGAGTTCGCGCGGGCAATTGAAAATTCTCGCGCTCACCAAGGATGCGTGAGCGTGAGCATACTGTTCACCGCATCTCGGCGAGGCGCTGTCGCCTCGTCTATTATTTTAGTAGGGTCTTTCATGTGTATTACGCTTTCGTGAAAGCGGTAGCTTATTTTACTACTCTAGTGTTTTAGTAGATACACACAGTACGTATTTCTTATCATTAACAAAAACGACTTTCCATCGTCAGTACGGTCGGTGTCGGCCGTAATCTCGACCGCCGCCGCGATCGTATCCGCCGCGGTCTCCGCCGCCGCCCGGCGGTGGCGGAGGTGCTCCACCCTCAGGTCTGGGTCTACTCTGCGCGATCGAGACGTGTAACTTTTTACCGTTGAATTCGTACCCATCGTAAAAGCTCGGAGCCGACTGCGCGGCGTGCGGATCGTCGTACGTGATCACCGCCTCGTCCTTTTTCTCGCCTCGCTCGTCGCGATAAATCTTCACCGCGTACGGCCACTGATCTGGAAATCCCGTGCGCTGTTTCACTCTGGAGATGATACCGATCCCCGAGAACACCTCGCGAAGGTCGTCCTCGCTCGTGCTCGCGACGTCGAACCCTTTAATAAAGATTCGATTCGTCGTGTCCTCCAAACCGTCCAGCAACCAACCGTGCTGCGCCGCGCGTTCTCTCTCCTTGAGTTCCTTCGATTTACCCGCGCCGCACCTCTTACAGCTCTTCCTCCACGAAAAGTTGGAGTTGTTACACTGATCGCACCTCCAATCCGCGTCCGGATCAAACTTCTCGTCCCTCGCCCCTCCTCGGTCGCCGCCGCCGAATCGGTCTCGCCGCTCGCCGCCGCCTCGATCGTCCCGTCCTCGATCGCCGCGGTCTCGATCGCGATCGTACCCTCGATCGTACCCTCGATCGCGATGCCCCCCGTCGCGATCGCGTCCTCGATCGTACCCTCGATCGTCCCTCGACCCGTACCTCCCTCCGCCTCCACCGCGCCCTCGATCGCCTCGGAATTCGTCCCGTCCCCCACCGCCACCGCCACCGAATCGCGGCGCCGCGTCCTCCCCTCGACGCCGTCCCGAGTCACGATCGTCCTCGTACCGTCGCGACATCCCTCCGCGTCACGTCACGTCACGTCCTCGTCACCTCCTCGTCACGTCACGCGAACGAATGGCACGCACGGTCGCCCACCCCACCAGGGTCTGCGTTGATGCATTTCATTCACTCCGATCATCCGATGGGATGAGATGAGATGAGATGAGATGTGATTGACAGAGACCGACGCCGAGTGTTGCGTCGTCGAAATCGTACCACCTCGTCCTCCTTAACTCCTGGACGCCATGACGGACGTGCGCGTGCTCGGAATGGGGAACCCGCTCCTGGACATCTCCGTCGTCGTGAACGATGACGCGCTGTTGCACAAGTACGATCTCAAGCTGAACGATGCGGTGCTGGCGGAGGAGAAGCACGCCGAGTTGTACGCGGAGATGGTGAGAGATCACGAGGTGGAATACATCGCGGGCGGTGCGACGCAAAACTCGATTCGCGTGGCGCAGTGGATGTTGCAAAAAGAGGGCGCGACGGCGTACATGGGATGCGTGGGGAAGGATGCGTTCGCCGCGCAGATGAAGACGTCGTGCGAGGGCGACGGCGTGTTCGCGAATTACATGGTGGACGAGAGCACGCCGACGGGGACGTGCGCGGTGATCGTGAAGGATGGTGAGCGATCGCTGTGCGCGGCTCTGAACGCGGCGAATAACTACAAGGCGGAACACTTGGACGCGAGCGAAAACTTTGCCCTCGTGGAAAAGGCGGATTTCTACTACATGGCGGGTTTCTTCATGACGGTGAGCCCGGAGAGCATCATGCGCGTCGCCAAGCACGCGTGTGAGAACAAGAAGACGTTTATGATGAACCTCAGCGCGCCCTTCTTGATGCAAGTGCCGCCGTTCTTGGAGTGCCTCATGAACTCGCTCCCGTACGTCGACATCTTGTTCGGCAACGAATCCGAGGCGGTGACCTTTGCGGAATCCCAAAAGTGGGAGACCAAGGACGTGAAGGAGATTGCGCTCAAGATTTCCGCCATGCCGGTGGCCGAGGGTAAGCCGTCTCGCACGGTCGTCATCACGCAAGGCGCGGACGCGACCGTCGTCGCGCGCGACGGCGCCGTCAACGAGTACGCCATCATCCCGCTCGCCAAGGAGGACCTCGTCGACACCAACGGCGCCGGTGACGCCTTCGTCGGTGGTTACATCTCCCAGCTCGTCCAAGGCGGTGACGTCGCCAAGTGCTGCGCCGCGGGTAACTACGCCGCCAACAAGATCATCCAAGTCTCTGGATGCAAGTGCGAAGGCGTTCCCTCCTTCTCCGCGTAAACGCGATATTTATTTTTTAATCGACACAAACGGTTCGAGTTGCGTTCTATACATTCCTTTTTCATTTCATCGCTCACTTCCTAATGTAAATCCGTAGCTAATGCATGCATCGTCGTCGCGTGCGCGTATCGTACATGTGGCGACCGGGTCGCGTCGTCTGTCTTACCCAATTCCGCTTACGCGCGAGGCGGTACCGGCGCGCCGAGCGTCGTCGGCGCCGGCGGCGGGAACCCGACGCCCGGACCGGAGCGTGGGATCACTTGCGCGGGCGGAGGCGAGCCATCGACGGTGTTCCACGCGTGCATCATCTCGTCCCACCCGCAAGACGCGATCAAACCTTCAATGAGACACGACGTGTCCAAACCGACGGCAAACTCGGTGTGATGCGCCCATCGTTTCAACAGCGGCGTCGGCGATTTCCAATCCCACATCCCCACCGTCATGTCGTACGAACACGTGTACACGATATTCTCCGCGTGCGGCGAACACTTCACCCTTCTCACCGCGTAATCGTGTCCGACGAGCGTCTGTAACTCTCGAGATGGGTTTCGAATATCCCACAACCGAACCGACTTGTCCACGCTCCCCGTGGCGACGACGCAATCGTTCCACTTATTCCAATCGCAGCACAGCGCCTCGTAATCGTGCACGGGCACGCTCAGCGTCGCGTGCGGCTGTCGAAGATCCCAAATCTTCAATAAACAGTCCCCCGAGGCGCTCGCGAACACGTCAGCGTGATGCGGACTCCACTCGGCGGCGTAGACGCAGTATCCGTGCTCGGCGAACGTTCGCAAGCTCTCTCCTCGATCGATGCTCCATAGTTTGATGGTATCGTCCCACGATGCGGTTAAAAACGTATCCCTCGCCCCCGCTAAATTCCACGACGTCGCGTACACCTCGTGCGCGTGCTCGTGCAGACTCCTCAACGGGTTCGCGCGAGGTCCCGCCGCCACGTCCCACACCTTCACCGACCCGTCACCGCACGCCGAGACGATCACGTTCTCGTGCCCCTCGCTCCACGCGCAATCGTACAATCCATCCTGCGTGTGAAATCGACACACCTCGATGAATTCACCGCTCACCGGATCGACGTCACCGATGATTTGCGCGCCGTTACCGATGATGCCGTAATTTTGTGCGCTCGCGACGGCGAGTCGCGTCGGCGCGAACGGGGAGAATTTCACCGCGTACCCGTTGAAACCCATCGTGCGGTGCGCCGACGGCGCCATGCCGTCGACCGGTCGCGCGTCTCACCCCGCGTGCGCGTCTGAGGACGAGTGCGATCACGATTGATGGCGACGAGAGTCATCGGCGAATGAATGCATGAAATGACACGAAATGATATGAAATGAATGAAGGACGCCGTCGTGACGCGTGCGTTCCCGCTACTTCTATGCGCTATCTATCTACGTCCGTAACGATAAAGACTCTATGTTCACTTTGACCGCACCGTCGTCGTCGTCCTCCTCCTCGTCGTCGCGTTCGGGGGCGCGCACGTACGTGTTCTCGCCCTCTGGGTTGACGTCGACGAGCGGCGCGTCGAGGACGCGGCGGCGCACGGCGTCGACGCAACACTCCGTGAGATTGACGCTGAACGCGCGATCGTCCTCGGGATCGATCGGTAATGCGTCGTATCGTGCGGCGAGCATGACGTCACCGGCGCGATTGAACATTCTCGCGCCGGTGGTGGTGCCGTACGTGACGCCGCCGAGCGCCTTGAATAATTTTCTCGCCACCGCCTTGCGCTTTCTGACGTAGATGGCGGCGTCCGCGTGGGCGAGCTCCTCCGCCAGCGCGCGATCGCCAAATTCACCGTACGTCTTTACGATCGATCGACGAGTTAACGGCGGCGTCGACGCATCGACATCGACGCCGAAGATGACGCGGTCGACGTCCGCCAAGAGACAGGGATGTTTGTAAAAGGCTCGACCCATCATGACGCCGGCTAATTTCCCATCCTCTCGATCCAACAGTTCCTTCGCTCGCGCGATCGAGTCGACGCCGCCGTTGAGGGTAAAATCACACTTTGTGAAATCGTCGCACAGGTCGTACACCTCGTCGTATCGAAGCGGCGGTATCCGTCTATTGGCGTCGGGATTCAAGCCGCCCATCACCGCCGCGCGCGCGTGCACGATGAAATGATCCACCCCCGCCGCCTCTCGTATCGTCTCAACAAAGTTCACGCAGTACTCGTACGTGTCCGTCTCTTCTTCCTTGGTCATCGTCTTATCGAATCGCACGCCCAATCTGTGCTTGATGGTGATCTTCGCGTCATCCGTCGCCTCCGCCATGCGTCTCGCGCACTCCGCCGTCTTCTCCGGGTTCATCATCATCATCGCTCCGAAGCACTTACTATCGTCTTTTTTCGACACCACGCGATCGCTCGGACACCCACAGTTTAAATTCACCTCATCGTACCCGTACTCACTCTCTAAGATCTCCGACGCCCGCGCCAACCCGCTCGGACACGCGCCGCCCAACTGCGCCGTCACCCGCGACTCCCCGCGCGTCATCGTTCTCGACTTTAACCGCTCCACGCAGTCGTGATGCGCCATCTCCGTCCACAGGCGCGCGCGAGAGGTGAATTGTCGACACAGCGCGCGATAGTACGGCGTCGTGACGTCGAATCCGGGGGCGACGGACAGACGAGACCCCGGACGCGCGCGCCCTCGACCGGCGGCTGGGACGCCATCCTCCCCACCGTCGTCATCGCGACCGCCATCGCGCGCCACCATGACGACGCGCGAGGACGAATCGATCGAACGTCCTCGTCGTCGTCGCCCTTCCTCGTCGCGGTCGACGTCTGAATCGACCTCGCGCGCGCGTCGTCGACTGAGGGGACGGTTCGGTCGACACACGTCGACGCTTTTCGTCGTCGCGATACCGAGCGGTCATGTCCGCCTCCGCGCTCGCGCGGGCGAGCGCGACGACGCGCGTGAACTCGAGGCCTTCGACGCGAGGCGTGGCGACGCGCCGCTGTGAGGCGTGCGTGCGACGCGCGCGGATCACGCCCAAGGAGCCGTGGTGGGAGAAGAACACGGCGGCAAACATGGTCGATTGCGAGGGCGTGGAGGCGTTTTTGACGCTCTTGGTGCGTGTCGTCGACGCGAATCGTTTTGTTAGACGCGTGCGCGCGTCGAGATGCGCGCGAAGACGTCGAGACGCGCGCGCTCGTCGGGGTTCTTCAGAGCCACTCGTTTATCCCGTCGACGACCGCGGGCGCGCGAACGATCGAACGCGCCGACTGACGATGCTGTGCGTCGCACAGAACGATCATTCCGATAAATTGATCGTCGTGGACGTGTACGCCCAGTGGTGCGGCGCTTGTCGCGCGCTGTACCCAAAGTTGTGTAAAATCGCCGCCGCCTATCCCGACGTAGTCTTCGTCAAGCTCAATTTCGACGACAACAAGGATCTGTGCAGGTCTCTGGGGGTGAAGGTGTTGCCGTATTTCAAGCTGTATCGAGGCACCGAGGGGTGCGTCGCCCAATTCTCCGCCTCCATCGCGAAGATTAAGCTCTTACGCGCCGCGCTCGAGGAACACTCGCCGGCGAGGTGCGCCCTGCACGAGGGCGAAACCGTGCACTACGAGGACTTGGACGGTCTCGCCGAGTACGAGGCGCTCACGGACGAGGAGCGCAAGGAGGCGGAACCGAGTCCCGTGCCGTGAACACCGTTTTCGGAGCGAACCATGCATCGCGTAAACCCATCACTTCTTTATTGTAACGCGCCGCGCTGCCCACGCACGAACACACAAACCCGCCCACCGATCTGCGCGTCAGTCCTCGCCGCTCGCGCGCGATGACGATGGAGACGACGACGTCCGACGCGAGCGAAGGACGATGTCAACACAATTACGTCGTGACGGTGCGCGGCGAGACTCGCGCGCGACGCGCGCGTGACGCGAGAGTGGCAACTACTCTTTTCGATTGGTGAATGATGTTGACTGCGTGAATCGGGGACGCGCGAGGGACGCGCGCGTCGGGTGACGACGGGAGAGGCGCGGGAAACGAACGAAGAGACTGACCTCGATCCGTGATCGTCGATCTGTAGGCGCATAAACCCACCGTGGTGACGCACTCGGCGGTGGGACCGTTTACGTCGTCGAAGCAGTTGGATTTAGTCGTCGCCAAGAGCACGAGACTCGAGGTGTACAGACTCACGACGGACGGTTTGAAGCCGATGTTGGACGTGCCCGTGAATGGAAGAATAGCCACCATGTCGCTGTGCGGAGGCGACGTCGAGCGTGGGATCAAGGCGAGATTGTTTTTAACGACGGAACGCTTTGGATTTTCAGTTTTGTCGTACGACGAGTCGACGGAGGAGTTGAAAACGGAGGCGTTCGGTGACGTGCGAGATAACATCGGACGTCCGGCGGAGAATGGGCAGATTGGAATCGTGGATAACGAGTGTCGAGCGATCGGTTTACAGCTGTACGATGGGTTGTTCAAGGTGATTCCGTGCGACGAAAAGGGTGACGTCAAGGAGGCGTTTAACATTCGTCTCGAAGAGTTGAGAGTCGAGGACATTCAGTTTTTGCACGGCACGAGCAAACCCACGATCGCAGTGCTCTACATAGACACGAAAGACGCCGTGCACATCAAGACGTACGAGATTGGTTTACGAGAGAAGGAGTTCATATCGTCGCCGTGGGCGCAGAACGATTTAGAAGGCGGTTCAAACAAAATCATTCCTGTACCGGCGCCGATCGGAGGCGTCATCGTCCTCGGCGAAGAAACCATCGTGTACTTGAACAAGAGAGACGACGAGACGGATGTGTTTCTGAAAGCGATCAACATTCCCGAACGGGCGAGCATCGTGTGCTACGGCGCCATCGATCCTGATGGCTCGAGGTACCTGTTGGGAGACCACGACGGTACGCTGTACTTGCTCGTCATCTTACACGACGGTAAAAAGGTCAAAGAACTGAAAATCGAACGTTTGGGCGAGACGTCCATCCCAAGCACGCTCAGTTACCTCGACAATGGCGTCGTATTTGTCGGTAGCGCGTACGGCGACTCGCAACTCATCAAGTTGCACGCGGAAAAGTCGCACATCGATAAAAATGGCAACCCGACGTACGTGCAAATCTTAGAGGAATTTACCAACCTCGGGCCGATCGTAGACTTTTCATTCGTCGACCTGGAGCGACACGGTCAAGGCCAAGTCGTCACCTGTAGCGGGGCGTTCAAGGATGGTAGTTTGCGCGTGGTGCGAAACGGCATCGGCATTGATGAACAAGCCGTCATTCAGCTTCCGGGCGTGAAAGGCTTGTTTTCGCTTCGCGACGGTGACGCTAGTGAAATGAACAAGTATCTCGTCGTCACCTTCATCAATGAGACGCGTATATTAGGTTTCGTCGGCGAGGACGGCGACACCTTGGACGAGACGGAAATCACCGGTTTCAACGCCGCCGCTCAAACTCTGTGCTGCGAAAACATGCAAGGAAACTTATTCGTCCAAGTCACGAACTCGAGTGTTCGACTGGTTTCGCGCGATGGGACTCTGAAAGATGAGTGGAAGCCAAAAGATGACTCCGAAATACTTTCGGCCAAGTGCAACTCGACGCAAATTCTCACGGCTTCCTCGGGTGGACAATTGCACAGCCTAAGCGCTCAAAAAGGCAAACTGAAGCTGGTCGCAAGCAAGAAGTTTGAAAACGAAATCGCTTGTTTAGACTGTACGCCGATGGGCGATGAAACGAGCTCGTCCGTGTGCGCCGTGGGCCTGTGGTCGATGGAAATCGTACTCGCTTCGATGACGGATTTGAGCGTCATCGCCAAGGAGAGCACCGGCGAAGACATCATCCCGCGTTCCACGTTGCTGTGCTCGTTTGAAGACATCCCATATCTCCTGGTCGGTCTCGGTGACGGTCAGTTGATCACGTACGTGTTAGATACGAATACGGGCGCGCTCAGCGCACGCAAAAAGTTGAGCCTCGGCACCAAGCCCATCACGCTGCAAACCTTCAAGAGTCACGCGACGAACGTGAACAGCGTCTTCGCCGCTTCGGACAGACCGACGGTGATTTTCAGCAACAACAAGAAGCTGATATACTCGAACGTCAACGTTCAAGAGGTCTTGCACGTGTGTCCGTTCAGCAGCGAAGCGTTCCCGGACGCCCTGGCGCTGGCGAGCGAGGAAGAATTGACCATTGGCGGCATCGACGACATTCAAAAATTGCACATCCGCACCATTCCACTGGGTGGGCAGCCGAGACGCATCGCACATCAGGCAGATACGAAGACGTTCGCCGTCGTGGTCGAACACTTGTGGTCCAAGGTTGACCAAGGCACGTTCATCAGACTCGTCGACGACGCTTCGTTTGAGTCTCTGAACCAGTTTCAGTTAGAGGAGAATGAATTAGCTAGCGCTCTCACGTCGTGCTCGTTCGCGGGTGACGAGTCGACGTATTATGTCGTCGGTACCGGGTTCGCACTCGAACAAGAAGACGAACCGACGCGAGGACGCATTCTAGTGTTTAAGGTGATAGACGACGCGTTGTCGCTCGTGTGTGAAAAGGAGGTGCGCGGGGCGGTGTACAACTTGAATCCATTCCAGGGTAAATTACTCGCTGGAATCAACTCAAAGCTTGAACTTTTCAAGTGGTCTCCTCGAGACGACGACGTGCACGAGCTCGTGAGCGAGTGCTCGCACCACGGACAAATCGTCACGTTTGCGGTGAAGACGCGAGGCGATTGGATTCTCGTCGGGGATTTGATGAAGTCCATGTCGCTCTTGCTTTACAAGCCCGACGAGGGCGCCATAGACGAAACCGCCAGAGATTTCAACGCAAATTGGATGCTCGCCGTCGCCATGCTTGACGATGACGAGACTTATCTCGGAGCTGAGAATAACTTGAACTTGTTCACCGTCGCTCGCAACGTCGACGCCATGACGGACGAGGAGCGCAGTCGACTCGAAATCACGGGCGAGTACCACCTCGGAGAGCTCGTCAACGTCTTCACAAGGGGATCGTTGGTGATGAGTATGCGCGACGGCGAGAGTTTACAGGTGCCCACCCTTTTGTTCGGCACCGGTAACGGCGTCATCGGCGTCTTGGCCAGCCTTCCCAAGGATGTCTACGAGTTCACCGAGCGTCTGCAGACGGCGATGAACAAGCACATTCAGGGAGTCGGCGGACTCAAGCACGCCGATTGGCGGTCGTTCCGTCACACTCTTCGCGGCAAGAGCGATCCCGCGAGCAATTTCGTCGACGGTGATCTCATCGAATCGTTCCTCGACTTGAGTCCCGAGCGCGCCGAAGCCGTCGCCGCCGAGATCGACGTCGACCGCGCCGAAATCGTTCGCCGAGTCGAAGAACTCCAACGACTGACGCACTGATAGAGAAGTACCTTTGTAACGCCAACGACGGCCTAGTTAGCCTCTTTTCTTTGCGACTCTCGTTTCACGCGCCGCGACGCATCCGAAATCGAAATCCCGACTGCTCTGGAAAAAGCGCGAGACGTCGACGTCACGCCCCGCCACACGCTCGCGCGCGACCGACATGTTCGCGCACGCCTCGGCCCGCGCCCTCCCGCGCGTCGCGCGTTGCGCACCCGACGCGCGCACCGACGGTCGTCGTCACCGCGTCGCCTCTCGCGCCGCCTCCGCGGGCGACGGCGACGCGCGGGACGCGCCTCCCGTCCGACAACTGACCAAGCGAGGCAAACCGATGCCGAAACCGCAAAAGCCGCGACGACGCAAGGCGAAGACGGGTGGGTCGCAGGGTGGTGGACCCGGGGGGAAGGCGGCGCCGCCGAGCGCGGCCGAGGTGGCGGCGAGCGAGCGATTCGACGCGGTCGTGGCCAAGGGCGGGGCGGTGTTCGAGGTGTTTGCGCGCGCGGCGGGGCCAAACCAGTGGTTTCCCGTCGGTCCCATCGCGGTGGAGCGACCGAGAGATGTCAAGAAGGAGATTTGGAAGGCCGAGGAGCCGTTGAGGAAGGCGGCGTTTAAGATGTACCCGGCGTTGGCGAAACCGCCGGCGTTTGGACGCATCGAGTACGGGTACCGCGAACGCGACGAGTCGACGAAGATTACTGAGGCAGAGATCAGAGCCAACAAGGGGAAGACGAATCCGTTCGACGACGTGATTCTTCTCACCGCCGTCGACGGCGATGACACGGAGAAGCAAAATGAAGGCTTGTTCGCCAAGTTTAAGCGAGCGTTGAATCCTTACGACAACTAAAGTAGAATATTGAAAATCAAATAGTAGCGCACCGCCGAATCGTCAATACGTCTCCAGTCTCTTGCGACCTTGTCTGGCGAGCAACGCGGCGCCGAACGCGGCTTCGTCGCACTCCGATCGAACGACGGGAATACTACCCATCGCCTTCGAACGCATATCGCTCAAAACGTCGTTTTTCGCCCCACCTCCCGCGGTGTACACCTTTTGCGCGCCGTGCGAAGCCCCCAATTCGCGCATGCGCGAGTAACATCTTGCCTCGACGTTGGCGATGGAACTCAGTATGTTGACGACGAATTGAGCGTCATCTTCGGGACGCGACGCCTCCACTATGGACGACGCCTCGTCGACGCTCATACCGAACCCTAACATGACGCCCGCGAAGTAATCCTCCGTCGCCCGATAGTTTTCGCTCGCGATTTTCGCGCTGAGCGTCTCGAGCTCTTCGTTGGTGAAGAATCGACGCAAGACCCACCCACCCAAGTTGGACGCGCCGCCGACGAGCCATTTGCCGTTTAAACGATGCGAATACACGCCCGCGTCGAGATCATCGACGCGAGTGTCCGATATCAATTTCAAAGCGAGCGTGCTCCCCAGACTCGTCGCGCACTCGCCGGCGCTCGACGCGCTCGACGCCACGAACGCGGCGACGCTATCCGTCGTCCCCGCGATGACTTCACACGTCGGCGAAAACGCGAACCGCTCGATAACGCTCTTACGCATCGCTCCGAACGACGTCCCCGGCGCGCGCACGTCTTTCGGAAGCATGTACCCGAACGGCGCGTCTCTCAACCATTTCGGAAACGCCTCGACGTTCGGATCCGGGTCGAATCCGAGCTTCAACGCGTTGTTGAAATCGCTCATTCCCATCTTCCCGTGCAACTGATACGCCAACCAATCCGCGTGGTGCAACAACGCGTCGTGTTCGTCCTCACCGCGCTCGCCTCGCGCGCCTCGATCCTTGTAATACCACCTCGCCAGTTTACACGCCGCGCTCGACGCGCTCTCCGTCGAGTCTTTTCCGGGACCATTTCTCAGCCCTCGCACGTTCATCACCTGATCCGGAAACGTGTCGTTGTACATGTACGGCGCGCGCAGCACCTCGCCGCTCCTCGAATCGACGATGAGCACCGTACCGCTCGTGCCGTCCACCGCCACGCCCTCGAGCCGCGCGCGCTCCTCCGTCTCTAAAGACTCCAACAGTCGAAACAGCGCCGTCTCCCACGCCCGCGCGAGCCCCACGCGCGCGTCCGCGGGTTCATACGCACGCGACGCCACGCGCACGAGCGTCCCACGCTCGTCCACGAGCGCCATTCGCGCGCTCGACGTTCCGAAATCTAATCCACAGTACAGAGACGACGCGGACGCGAGCCCATCGTCACCGCTCGCGCTCGCCCTCGCGCGCGTCGCCGACGTCGAACGCTCGCGACCCCTCGCGCGAGCTCCACCGCGTCGTTCCCCGACGCGCGACGCCGTCTCGCTCCCGCGCGTCGTCGACATGGTTCGCGTCGACACCGCAGACTGCGGCGCTCGTCCTCCTCCTCGGCGACGCCATGCGTCTCGCGCGCGCGTTCGAGCGCGCGCCCGCGCGAGCGACGACGGCGTCCGGACGACGCGCGTCCGTCGCTTCGCGTCCGCCTCGCGCGCGTCCTCGCCTCCGCGCGCGACCGGAGACGCGCGAAGACGGCGGAGGGGCCTCTCCATCGCCGCCGCAACTCGACGACCTCTTGCTCCTGTTCGGCGACGTCACCGTCGTCTGGCTGTTTCTCCTCGCGAAAAAAGTCTCCGCGGTGTCGCTGCGGGAAGATTTCCCCGGTTGGCTCGCCCCGATCGACGTCTCCGCGAGATCGGCGGCGGCGTTCGGGACGGAGGCGTTCACAGCCGTCGCGTCTTGGGTGGCGCTCAGCGCTTTAGTTTCGAACGCGTACGCGGCGCGATACGACGAGACGCCGAGCGTCGATCGCGCGATGGAGGAATGCGTGAAGACGTGGGTCGTTTGGGCGCCGTTACAGGCGGGCGCGGCGGCGGTGGCGGTGAAGAGTGGATTGGGACAGACGGCGACGCACGCGCCGACGGTTTCGCTTTTGGTGGCGCTCGGCGCCATGCTGGGTTGGCGAACGTACGCCAAGGTGTTCTCGTTGCTCGCTCCGAGTCGAGCTGGGAACGAGGTGACGGATGATGTGGAATGGGGGACGTTTTATGGCGTTCTCGGAGGGGTTGGGGCGCTCACAATGGCGGTGGCGTTGTCAGAGGTGGTGTTATTCGGCGGCGAGCGAGAATTTCTGTAGCAATTTTTTAAATGTACTGTAATGTATGTCTAGGTATCAGGTATCGGAGAAATTGGGCGCAAGGACGCAATCGATGACGTGAAGGACGCCGTCTCTCGCGAAGACTTGTTCGCCGACGATGGCGCACCCATTCACTCGGGGACCTCGGAACGCGTCCGCGTCGACGAACAGCCGTCTGAAACGCGGCGCCTCGCCCGGTGCGTCGACGACGACCAAAGCGTTCGACGCGCGATCGGTCGAGAGCTGTTCGATCGAGTGAAAATCGAGCGCGATGTGATACGACAAGACATCGGCAAGCGTCGGTGAATCGCCCCGCATCTTCTCAGACGAGTCGACGTAAAACGAAGCCCCGAGACGCGGGTCGCGCAGAAAACGCACAAATGCGGCGTTGCTCGGTGCGAACACCGTGTACGGCGTCACGCCATCGAACGTATTCATCACTTCGGACCCTCGCAGCGCATTGGCGAACATGGAGAGGTGGCTCGCCGATTCGATGTATTCGCGCCGCGTCCGCCGCGTCGGTAAGCGTCTTCGCGGCGGCAAAAGCACGCAATCGATGAAATGAACCATCCCAGCCTCGCCCACCTTGACGTTACGACGATTCGAGTTTGGATTCACGAGACAACCGTCCACGCGAACGGACTCCGCCGAGCGTCCACCGTTGGTGAACGTTTCCACGCGCAACGACTCGTCGTCGAGTTTGGTGGCGAGACTCGCGCCGAATCCGACTCTCGTCGTGTGCGCGTCGTCGACGATGATGTGATACCGCATCGCGTCGGAGAGCCAAGAATTTTCCAAAAAGAGTTCATCCTTGGTGATTCCGAGGCGGAAGAGAAGACTGTACCACGCCTCGTTCGTCGGCGCGAAGAATGTGAGCGAACGATTTCCGTCCAATTCGTTGCGCAAACCCGTCACCACGAGCGCGTCGGCGGTGAATCCGATCTCACCATCTCGTCGAGGATCGAGAACAAATCTCGAGATGGTTTCTTCTTCGGGCGGCGCCCGGATCGGGAATAGCGGCATTCGCGCCGGCTCGTTCGCCGGCGTTGGCTCGTAAAATTGCATCTCGCTCTCGCGGTGCGCATTGTAATCGATCGCGATCGGCGGTGGAGGGGCGACGCTTACCGTGGGCGTCGTCGTCGGTGGCGGCGGCGGTGGACTCGCGTTCGTCCACTCATCGTAGTCGACGTCGTCGCACGCCTCGCCCTCGGTGAGTTCGCTCTGGCACGTTTCTACGACGAAATCTCGAAAGAAATCCATCCCTTGTTCGCCGATGACGAGGAGAATCGTGTTCATGAGCTGCGTCTCGCAGAAACACCGTCGATCGTTCGCCTGTTTGAGCGACGCGCAGCACCTTTCTTCGGTTGACTTCTGACCGTTCAAATTACACGACGAAGAAAGGCTGCCAAACACCAGCGTTTGACAAGAGGACTCGGCGTTTGTCCGCGCCGGAAAAAACGCGAACGCGAGCGCGCAGGCGGTGATCGCCAAACGCCTCGCGCACCTCATCGCGCGCATCGTCGTCTTTTTGTGAGCGCGCGTTCGACGCTCTCTTCTCTATTCGCGCGAAATCGTCCGTCCGACGCCTCGGACCGTCGAACGTCGCCCCTACTTG
>MDSV01106375.1_pt1 | contig 20047 bp, 18 predicted proteins | sample 810851 | NCBI WGS metagenome assembly MDSV01 (sample SAMN05326640, study PRJNA326480) | marine metagenome | isolation source: seawater | place: Atlantic Ocean: North East | collected 2012 | reverse complement strand
CTACTTGAGGAGTCACACCTAGTTCTTTGGAAATATCAGCTAACCGATCAGTTTTAAAATCCTTTATAAAAATTTTATGTAAATCATCAAATTTCATAATAAAGTAGGCTAAATTGAGAAATAATAAATTTTAACATTTTTGTGAAAAACTTAATTGCCTCTGGCTGCTAAAAGAATAAGAAGATATGCTTGAGAAAAATCTGCCCAAATTGAAGTTACATTAGTGGCATATTCTGTAAAGCTAAATGGTTTTTCAGGCTTAATAGGAACAATTATCTTGGAACCATCTTTAATTCTAGGACTTTTTAGTAGCTTATTTCTTTTGCTAGTACCATCTGGATATATTACGTAAGACTGACTCCAATCAGCATCTTTTGTATAACCTCCAGCCATTTTAACATAATCAGATAAAGTTTTACCTGAAAAAAATTGATAAAACCCATCTACATTTACCTCACCACTAATTAAAACTAAATTTGACTTTCTACCTATGTATAATATGTCATTCTCTAAAACCGCTATATTGTATCTAGATCTTGGGTTTCTAATTAGCTTTTCAAATGATATATTTAATGAATCACCATTTCGTATTAGTCTACTTGCAGCTGGATATGCCTCTGGCAAGAGCCCACCAGCCTTTTCAATCATATCACTAATTTTTTCTTTTGGAGATTCAATAACATATTCACCAGGATAATAAACAAAGCCCTCCACAGTAATTTTCTTTTGAAATTTAAAGAAAGGATCAGGTCTAACTGTAACTAAATCATATGGTTGTAGTTCTATAATAGAAAAATTTTCATTTAGTAATGCTCCACTTTTAAAAATCGATAGATCATTTTTTAGATAGAACGTGCTTATCTCAGAAAAGTTTTCTAAATTATCGTTATTGGGATCAATTCGCGCTATATCAACACGAAAACTAAAAATATCCGGTAGCAGTCCTCCAGCCTCAAGAATTAAGTCTCTGACACCCATTTTTGATTTGAATTCATAAGATGATGGGTTTCTTACAGCTCCTTCTATTCGAATTATTAGGTTTTTATCAATGAGCTCTGAAGAATATACCCTAACTAGGTCTCCATCAATCAAATCTATATTTATATTGCTGTCTTCGCTATTTCTAATAATACTTCCAATATTTTTATTAATAATCTTTTTGCTATTTAATTTCTTATCAAGCCTTATTACATCAACCCTATCTTTGAATAATCTATTAGACCATAAACTATCGTTAATTCCACCTGATAAAAATAACAATTCATATAAATTTAAACCTGTATACAAAGGGTAGTTGCCTGGGTTTTTAACATAGCCAGATATAGATACAGTATTTTGTCTTAAACCTTTTACATCCTCAATAGAATAGACCTTGACAATGTCTCCCATTTCTAATTTAAAGTTAGACATACCCTTCCCTGCTAAAACAGAGTCTAAACGAAAAGGGATTATTTTCGATGTTTTATTATCTTGATTTATTCTAATTAAGTCTGCTCTCTCAAAATATGTATTACTCAAATGATTATCATCCTTAAAACCCCCTCCCTCAAAAAGTAAGTCAAACACAGTCATATCCTCTAAAAACTGTTTGTTCCCAGGATTGAATACATGACCAGTGATTGAAACGTCAGTTTTAAATGACATATCAGATTTATTAAAGAGGGTAATTTTATCATTTGAAAAAAGCGGAACATTAATATCTTTTGATAAAACTGAATCTAAATTCAAAGAAATTAATGATAAGGTATTATCTTCATTAACTCGTTCAATTTCAATTTTTTCTTTATAAGTATTATTTAAGATACCACCTGCTTTTTCGATTAGTTTAAAAATATTCAAACCATTACCAAACTCATAATCACCAGGTCTACTAATAGAGCCCTCAATAGTTACAATATTTTGAACATTTTCAGAAATTGGAAAGAATGTTACTATGTCACCATCAAATAATTCAAATTGACTTAAATCAGAATCATTTGACAAGTCAAAATCAACTATTGTTCGATCAATCCCCTTTTCTAATCTAATTTCAGGGGAGAGAATTCTATCTATCTTTACTCTTTTTAAATAAGTTGTGGAAAGTGTACCGCCAGAATATTCAATTAATTTTTTTAATTTTTCATTTTTTTTGAGCTCGTATATACCTGGTCGATTAATTTCACCAAATACAGTGACACTTTTACCTTTTATAGGTATAAAAACAACATCATCTCTTTGCAATTGAATATCGTCTTTTTGTATACCTTTGAGTAAGTAACTATAATAATCAATTTCTTGAATTTTCTTACCCTTTCTAATAAGAGTAATATTTCTCAAAGAACCATTAGTTGTAGGACCATTAAAATAAAAAAGAGATGAAAATAAAGTAGTAGAATGACTAACATTATAGGCACCAGGCTGTGACACCTCGCCTAAGGCAATGATTCTTAGCGGCCTCAGCACTTGTGCTCCCAGACTAATATCAAAAAAAGTTGAGCTTCCTAAAGTAGAATAAACTTTTTTCAAAAGTTTAAATAATTTTTCTTCAATTTTTTTAACAGTTAATCCGTTTACAAAAACTTGACCTACATTAGGAATAAAAACATAACCATCCCTAGAAACAGTAAAATTTTGATTTAACTCAGCATCTCCCCATAACATTACAATGATTTCATCACCAGGATTAACAAGATAATTTGGATCAACAGATTCATTAATTGACTGTTGAAATATTTCAGGATTGCCAGAAAATAAATTATACCCAAAATTTGTTGGATTATTGAGACTTTGATCTAAAATTGATATCTCAGATAATTCATCATCTATTATGTCAGAAAAGGAATTTTCATCATCTGGCGAAATAAAATTATCTTCAATTAAGTTAAGATCATTGTCAGTATTTTGATTTAATTGATTTAAACTTTTTTCTGAACTATAAATCTCCTGAAGTTGCAAATTTGTATTTTGTTTTTGCTCTTGAGTCACTGAGTTATTATTCTCTGGAACAAAGTTTTGATCTTTAACAGCTCCATCAAAAAATTTTTTTGCTTGACTTTCAGTAATCCCAGCTTCTTTTAGTATTTTTTTAGCAGTTTTTGGATCGGGTATCTTTTGTCCAAAAATAATTTGTGACGATATTATAAAAATAAAAATATACTTGATAATCATTCTAATCCTCGGAAGATAAATTAAATATATACAAAATATAAACTAAATATATTAAACTAAAAACAAATTATAAATGAAATATTATATTTAAAATAGAGCTTTAAATACTAACACTCCAAATATTGAATGTATTTTATACATTATCATTAAAAGTTTGAGGTGTCTTTAATAAAGCAGGATTAATAAACAATCTAAACAATTAAGAATACAAGAATAATTTATATTCTTAATTGATTTCATATTAATACGGAACAGACAATTGACCATACTAATAATTTGTAATTCTATTTTTAATAAAAATATATAGATTGATGGCTTAACAATGCATATTGCAAATACATAGAAAAACAACGCAACATATAAAATATATTATGATTTTTACAATCTAATGATTCAATTATTATCATTATAATAGAAAAAACATATAAACATCTTTTTCAGGAATGATAGTGATTATTTTTTCACACACAAAAGACGTAAATCACCTTTCTATGGTTTATTTTTTGGATTCATTTTGTTTCAATAAAAACATTATGGATTTTATGTATCTAGCAAGTAATCTCAACAATCTTAAAATTAAGCATCTGACCTGTCCCGACTATTAATTGATTTCTTCTTTCTTCAGTTTCAATTGTCCAAGACCTCATAGGATTATCTGTTTCAGGTATTGAATAAGGCATATCAAAATCATAAAATTTTATTTTAAGATTTCCATCCATCTTTCTTATTAAGAGTTCATACAATTTCTTACTTCGAACGTTTAATGCTGAATTCCACTCAGGAAAATTTTCATCAGATAAAACCCGATATCTCATAATCATATCCACAGGATAGTCATTTATTTGATCAAATATGTAAACAGCACCATTTTTTTTTATTAATTGAACTAAGTTTTGAAGAATTTTTTTAGTCTTATCAAAAATACCCATCGATCCTAGAAAAGTACAAATATCGTATTTTCCAATATTAGGGTTAGATAAAGTTAAAACTGAGTCCTCTATAAACTGAAAATCAGGCATTACTTTTCTAGCTTGCATTAAATGCTTATCGGAAATATCAATGCCAATTCCTTTAACAATGTTTATATGGTTTTTTAGGTAGTATAAAAAGCCACCAGAAGCACAACCTACATCAATGATAGATAATGGTTTATTTCCAAAACGATCAGTAATTATTTTTGTGATTATCTTGAAATATTCCTTAGGATTATCGTATTCATGATTACTTAAATATGTCGAATCATTTTTTTTATATGGATTATTCTTAAATGTCATTGAAATTGTCCCAATCTAAATTTTTGGTTTCATGAAAGCATAAATTGTATACTTATCGCTTGGCTCATGGATTGAACGAAGTCCAGTGCAAGTTAATCCTGCCATATTAGCTAAATATTTAATTGATTTATCATTGTAAACAGTGAAATGCTCAATATAGAATTCTTCACGATTCATAACATTTCCATTTTGTAAAGCATTTTCACCATCTGGAAGCTCGACATATATATACCCATTTTCTTTTAGGAACTTTTTTGCTTTAGATAAAAGTGGAATTGGATCAATTACATGCTCTAAAACCTTATTAAAAGTTATTAAATCAAAAAGCTTATTACTTTTAAAATTCTCCAGCTTACCAGCATAGGCTTCGTTGACGCTAACATGATTTAAAGCATGTTCTACTGAAAGAGGATCAGGGTCAATACATGCAGAATATATACCGTGTTTTTTAAATTCTCCTAAAAAAACACATAGTCCGCTACCAATATCAAGAACTGAGGATTTTTCAATGTTCAATTTTTTAGATTTTAGAAAGTTAATAATTCTTTTCACTCTATGTTTATTATCTGATTTTTCTTCGCTCAATGCCATTATACGTGAATATGTCTTTAATAATTTATTTTTGTAAGTTGCCGCATTGTAGTTTGATTCATACAAATCGTCAGGAAGAATATTTTGAATATTATAATAGACACCACAACTAACACACTTATATACGTATCTTACATACTCACTCTCAGGAATATTAAAATCAGTTTCCTTATCAGGCTTTATCTCAACTTTATATATAAATTTATTTCTATTGTCAGATTTTTTACATAACAAGCATGTTGCTGTATCCATCGCAGTTATTACCTTTCATCTAGCCATTCTACTATAACTTGTTTTTCTAAATCTAAATAATTATAAAAATCATCTATGAAAGCAGGATCTACAACCATAACATAGAGCTGGTCAATTGAATTTTTAACCAATGCTGTTTTTAGACCAAAATTTTTTAAACGACCGTTTAAAGATGGTGTCGCATAAAAACCCCAGGATTTAGCAGCAAAATCATGCTCTTTACCATTGGCTGTTACAAATGTAACCTGTTCATTTTCATTTAAATTGATAGAGCCACAATCTGAAATTTCAATAGACTTATCTAATCCCACCTTGAATTTTCTTGGTGGATTTTTTTTTGAAAATTTCATTTCCAAATCCAATCATTTATTATAAAGTCTTTAATTTCCCATTCACCATTTTTTTCTGTCCATATATCTAAATTACGAAACGGCTCAATTGTTTCATAAAAATCTTCTTTACTAATATTTATAAAGTTACAAAATTTATCTATATCAGAATGTGGAGTATCGTCACCACGTTCCTTTACAATTCTAATTGCATCATCCCTACTCATTCTGCCATTTCTGATTTCTAAAGATAAATTATCAAATAATCTAGTCATTCCGAATTTGTACCACTTTAAATAATGATGAATAGAAATAAAGTCATCATCTATATCTGCGTAATTATAATATCCAGTTTTTGCACCTTCTGGTCTAGATTGAAAACCGTGAGCAGTTGAAACTTTTAAAGTAGTCTCTGGATCCCACTGGAAATAATATCCCAAAAAAATAGCTAAGGGACCTCTCTGTTCTAATTCAATGTCAGATGGTCCGCAATAAGACCTCATATCTGTCTCAGTCAATTGATCAGAAATCCAATCTTCCGCAGTAGTTCCATGAGTGACCCCAAACTTATTGTACCACGCTTTATCGAGCTTAAAACCTGTCTGTTCTTCTTCAGTACCACCATATTCAAATGCAGAATTTTCTCCCCAGACTACTAAAGGAATATTAAAATTGACTGCAATTTTTAATGGAATATTAAACATAGCCATATGCATTGGTATGGCTGTACTACCGTATTGCTTTAAAGCTTGATAGAGAAATTTTTTCTCAACATTTGGATTAATTTGATAATCAATATGATCAACCCCAAGGCTAATTAAATTTTCTAAATTTTTTGTTCCAATTTCTGTTCGAGATGGGGGCTTCCATGTTACTGCTAATGGGTTTAAACCATATTCTAAACATTTTACAACTTGCCACGTGCTATCTTTACCACCACTAACAGGAATAATACAGTCATATCCAGTGCTTTTAGACTTTGTATTTTTTACAACTTGTGCAAAATAGCTCTCTCTTTCTTCCCAATTTATATCAATTTTCGTTGAGTGAGCTCGACATGCATTACATACTCCATCTTCATTTAGGCTAAGATTTGGCCTAGTATTTGGTAGAATACAATTATTACAATATTTCATTATGAAAATTCCTCTATAAAAATTTTACTATTTAAAAAATTGAACAAAAACTTACTTTCACTATTTGGTAATTCTTTTTTGCTTAAAAGTTTTTCAAACTTATCGCGACGAAAATATTCGAATACGGGGCTATCGTCAAGTAAGTACTCTAAAACATTTCTATCACCAGTATCTAATAAGGATGATATAGATGCATTAAAGCCTACCTTTTGATGTGCGCTTAAAATTTTTGGAGGAACTATACCATCCATAGCTTGACGTAGAATAAATTTAGCATAACCCTTTTGAATCAAAAACTTTGTTGGGATAGTTTGACAAAATTCAAACAGAGTATGATCCAAGAAAGGAGATCGATTTTCAATTGAAAAATACATTGCATTCAGGTCATCCTCATGAAGAATTACAGGTACAATTTCTTGAAAAACTTCGTTTGCCATTCTGTTCCTCATTATATCCTTACAATATCTTTTCTCTTTAAATTCTTCAGACCAATCATCATGTAGATATTTAGAAAATTCTGAAGAATTTAAATATATATGATCTCGAAACTCTGGATTATCTATCATAAGAAGAGGGTCTCTAAGATAAGGATTCCTAACTGCAGGCCTTATATACTCATTCCAATTATTGCGTGATTTTTTATACAATTTTTGATTATGATATATTTCAGAAAAATAGGAAAGATGATGATCAAAATATCCACTAAATAACTCATCAGCACCAGTACCACTTAAAGATATTTTATATCCATGATCAGCAATGCTTTGCATTAAAAGCCAATGCGAAAAATATGTAATCGTGAAAATTGGAGCGTCATGATATCTTATAAGCTCGCGAAGCTTGGGTATAAAATCATTTGAACTTAAAGTAACTTCAGTATGTTTTAAATTTTGTTTTTTTACCGCAAGGTCAACCATTTCTTTTTCATCATAGCGTTCATCCTGATTTACTATAGTAAAACCATGAACATCATAATTACACAAGTTTTTAGCAACACTAATTAGCGAATTTGAGTCTATTCCCCCGCTCATACAGAATGCAAGGGGAACATCTGAACGTAGGCGTAAATCTATAGTTTTTTTCATTATCTCACGCGCACTGTTAACAATATCTTCAAACTTAAGTTTCTCATCTTGTTTAAAGACTGGTTTCCAATAACGATTTTGCTTAGTGCGCAGGGACGAGTCGAGTACCATGAAAGAACCAGATGACAACTCTCCAATACCTTTAAAAAATTTCTCTTTAGTTTTATATATTGATTTATAACCGTTAATTAAATATCGATATAAATGATTTTTATTAATGGGCAATTGTTCGCCAAGCATTGAAAATATAAACTTAACTTCAGATCCAAAATAAATCCCATCATTACTTTTAAAATAATAAAATGGCTTTTCACCAAATCTATCTCTAGATATAAATAATTCTTCTTTTTTATTGTCCCATAAAGCAAAAGACCACATCCCGTTAAAATGATTTAAACAATTTTCGCCATACTGTATATATGCTTTCATTAAAACTTCAGTATCCGAACTAGTCCTAAATACATGCCCTAATTTTTCTAAGTTTTTTCTTACTTCTATATAATTATAAATCTCACCATTATAAACAAGAGTGTAATGCTCAAACTTAAATGGTTGGTTAGAACGTTTGTCAAGATCAATTATACTTAAACGACTATGCAATAAATAAACACTGTTATTATTTGTTTTAAATGAGCACCAATCTTGATGATCAGGCCCTCTCCTTTTCATTAACCCTAATGTATTATTTACATTATCTGAGTCAATATTTCTTTTACCGATATATCCTGCAATACCACACATTTTTATTCTAAATCTTCCATTTTAATTTTTGTTCCAGAGTCAATATTAAATTTCAAAATTTTACCAATTACTTTATATTCATCGCCTGGTTTAAGGCCTCCTCCAGGACGTACCCAACTTAAATCATTTAACTCAATTCTATGTCCAGCAGAGAGGTTATTTTTAGTAACAATAGATCTTCTAAAGCTTTGTTTAGATGCAAGCTCTGTTTTATTGGGCTCTTTATTACCATCGCCTAACATTTTTTCTGAAACTCTTATTTTATCTACCATAGTTTTAAAATCATGAGGATTAGCAGATAGTTGATGATCTCGGAATGTTGAATAATTGTTATCAATAGTAAAATGTTTTTCTATAATTTTTGCACCAAAGGCGATTGATAAAACACATGCATCAATTCCAGAAGCATGGTCGGAATAACCAATAAATTTTGTAATTTTTTCTAATTCTTTCAAAGAGGATAAGTTGACATTTTCAGCATCTGTTGGATATGAAGAAACACAATGAAGAAGAGCCAAATGTTGCTTGATATCATGTTTTTCCCAAATATCTTTAATAAAAGAAAAAGATCTATTCACTTCATCTAAAGTCATCAAACCAGTAGACATTATTATAGGCTTGCCTGTTTTGGCTATAGATTCAATCAGTGGAAAAAAGGTATTGTCTCCTGACGCAATTTTAAATGCAGGAACAATATCATTTAAAAAGTTACAGCTTTCAATATCAAAAGGTGTTGAAAGAAACATAATATTTTCTGATTTTGCATAATCAGATAAAACCATAAAATCATCGTATGAAAATTGAAATCTCTCAAGCTGTTTTATTCGATCTTTTTGTTTTACTGATACCAATTTAGTTGGAACTATTGTTTGAAATTTAACTGCATTAGCCCCTGCCTGCGATGCCAAGCTGATCATTTTTTTAGCAAGATTTAAATCTCCTTCGTGGTTATTGCCTATTTCAGCAATAATGAAAACATTTTTCTTAATATTAAAATTATCGATTTTCATAAAAATTTTGAGCTACTTCGCTGACTGTAGCTAGCTTGTGATATCTATTAAATTTTCCTTTGAACTCTTCATTCGTTTCATAATCAACGATATTGTTTAACCATAAACATTTATCTTTAGCACAAACTAAAATACCTTTATTTTTTGATATGCGATAAATTCGACCAGGTTCACCAAAAAAAGGTATTTTAGTCATACTACTATTAAAAAATTTTAATTTTTTGGTGCCATAATATGAAATCACTCCTGGAAATGGAAACGTAAGGGCTTTAACTCTATTATGTATTTGACTAGCTGATAATTGATCAAAAAAAACAATCCCATCTTCCGGAAATCTCAATGGGTAGTAAGATGATAAAGCTATATCTTGTTTTTTCGGCAGCATACTTTGCTTCTCAATCTGAACTAATACTTTTAATAAAAGCGAAGGGAAGCTTTTATTGGCTATATCAATTAAATCATTAATTGTATCGGAAGCGCCTATTGGAATTTCTTTTTCTATTAAGATATCACCAGTATCAACACCTAAATCAACTTGTATAATTGAAATTGTAAAAGATGGGTCTCCATTTATTAGTGCCCAATTCATTGGAGATGAACCTCTGTATTTAGGAAGTTTACCACCATGTAAGTTTATACAACCATATTTTGATATAGATAAAAAATCTTTTTTTACTATTTGACCATAGCCAGCTAATATGGTTATGTCAGGTGCAAATTCTTTTAATTTGGAAATGAAACTTTTATCATTAACATCTTCTGGTTGGAGTACTTTAAATCCAAAGCTAGTGGATTTATCAATAAAATAGTTTGAGTTACTTGAGGCTTTATTGCCAATAACACCTACAATATCATACTTTTTTTTTAACACTTCTAAACAAGATATTCCTCTTGCTTTATTACCAGCGAATAAAATTTTCATTAATTTATAAAGTCAACTTTGACCAGAAATCCTTATACCATTCTATATATTTAGGATATCCTATATCAATGGAATTACTAGGCTTATAACCTAATAAATCTTTTGCTTTATCAATGTTTAATGTACCCCTATCTGGTGTTAGCTTATCCTTAGGACTATATTGAATATTCACACCGCCAAAATGGTTTTTTAAAATTTCTGCCATTTCACCAATTGTACGTGCCTCACCGTAGGTTAGATTAAATGTCTGATTAATAGCATTTTCATTCTCAATTACAAGTGAAGTACCTTGAATTAAGTCATCAATGTAAGTAAAATCAAGCTTATCGGATCCATCACCATTAATTTTTATATCTAGTCCTTGGACAGCATTCTCAATGAAAATTTGGCTAACACGACGACTAACACACCTTTCTCCATAGAGCGCTGATGGCCTAACTATTGTATAGGGAATATCAAAAACTCTGTGGTAGGCTTTTACTATCAATTCTCCAGAATATTTCAAAGTACCATATATGCCTAGAGGATTGCATTGAGTATCTTCCGTAACTGATTCACCGGAAAAATGACCATAAGCCATACTTGATGAAAAATACACAACATGAGAGTTCATCGTTTTAGCTATGTCTAAAGTATTTTCAAGGGTCCTTAAAGTGTGATCAAAAGTTGTATGCGGATCTTTATTAGATTTATTTGCATGCGAAACAGCTGCTAATTGGATAATAACATCAGGTTTATACTTACCTAGAAGCATGCACATGGAATTATAATTCCTAGCATCTTCAATATTTATATCAATTTCATTTTTATGTATCAAATCCATCCTTTCATTTAAAATAGACCAATATAGCTTTCTATTTTTTATTTCAGAATCAGTAAAGGAAAGTAAATTATTAACAGATAGACTATCTATTATAATAGGATTGTGCCCTCTATTTTTAAGAGCAATAGCCATATTATGTCCAATGAACCCGCCTCCACCTATTAAGGCAATTATTTTTGATTTCATTGATTTTAATCCCCCGTCATTTTTTTAAGAACTCTACAAATGTATTCAATATCGCTTTTTGTTAATTTTGGATGAACAGGCAGTGATATACTACTATTTGCATAGCCAACAGCATTCGGAAAATCCTTTTCACTATAACCATATTTATTTTTATAATAGCTCATTAAAGGAACTGGGGTAGCATAATGAATACTAAAACCTATGCCACCATCTCTAAGAGCTTTAATAACTTTATCCCTGTTGATATTGTTATTTAAAATTATTTGAAATAGAAAAAAAGAACTATTGCTATTATATTTAGCGAAATACAAATTTTTATGATCTTCCAAAAGCTGACAATACAATTGTGCATTTAATCTTCTCTTTTCAACATTTGAGGAATATCTTTCCATTTGCCCAACGCCAAGGGCAGCTTGAAAATCAGTCATCCTATAGTTATAGCCAAGGCTTAAAACATCATAAACCCCCTCCTTTTTTCTTAGTTCGGGGGGTGTGTCAATTCCAAATGCCTTGTATTTTTTAACTTTTTCTATAAAATTTTTATCATTAGAAATTACTATTCCCCCCTCACCAGTAGTAATCTGCTTTGTGGGATAAAAAGAAAAGTTTCCAGATATTCCATAATTTCCTGCATGAACATTATTATAAATAGTCCCTAACGCATGAGCACAATCTTCAATTAAAACTAAATTATTTTTGTCACAAAAATTTTTGATTTCATCCATTTGACAAGGCTCACCAGCCATATGCACTGGAATAACGCCCTTAGTTCGTTTATTGAATTTACTTTTAATTTCATCAATTAAAATATTTCCAGTTATTTTATCAACATCAGCAAAAACTGCTTTTGCTCCTGTAAATTCAACAGCATGAGCGGTCGCTGTGTGAGTTTGAGCAGGTACGATAACTTCGTCTCCTGATGTAAAACCTGAAGCTAAACATGATAAATGTAAACCTGCGGTGCAATTAGAAACAGTGGTAGCAAATTTAGCGCCAGTGTATTGACAAAATTCTTCTTCTAATTGATGAGAATATTTCCCATGAGCCAACCAACCACTCTTTATAACATTTTGAACAGATTCTAAATCACTCTCAATAATATCTGGTGATGAAAAAGCTATCGTTTTATTCATTTTAATGCCTATATAGTTTTGTAAGAGATTGAAACTTTTTCACCTTCAATAATTGACTGCTCTGCAGCAAAACAGACTGACATGAGATCGATAGTTTCTTTTGTGGAAACGCTTATATTTGTTTTCTTATTAGACAAATGATCAATGAAGGAATGTATAACTTCTTTTCTCTTTTCTTTCTCTGGGTAACCATCCGTAATCATATTTAATTCAGCATCGGGCGAGCTGGAATATAATGAAAAAGCATTAGAAAGAGAATGAATGATAGTCTTTTCTGTACCAAAAATTTTTAAGCCATGGAAATGAGGATGCACGCACGAACCATTCCCAGTTACTTTTAATATTAAGCCACTTTCAAATTCAATAGAGAGTATAGAAAAAGAATTAAATTTAAACCTAGATGTATCTGTTCCTATTTTATTACCTAAAGCATAAACGCTTATGGGCCTTTCATTTACAAGCCAAATTGCAAGATCTATCATATGAATTGCTGCACCTAAAATAATTGAATAGTAACCCATATCTGCTCTCCAACCATAAAGCTTATTTAACCTACCCCAATAATAGTCTGCCTCAATGTAATACACATCTCCTAGATCTCCTGATAACAATTGATTGCGAAAATTCTTAAAGCGTGAGTTTGTTCTTAGAACTAAGTTAGATGATAAAACAATGTTTGGATTATTTTTCAAAGACTCTGTTATCCCATCAAGTTCATGGTCAAAAAGGCATATAGGCTTTTCAACCATAACGTGCTTATTATTATTAATTAATTTAACAACTTGATCGAAGTGATAGTTATCAAAGCTAGCAACAGAAACAATGTCAATTGAATTGTCATTAATAATGTCAAGATCGGAGTTTGTGAATTCTGATTGTGGATAATTTAATTTTATTTGGTCAGATTTATCTTTGTCAAAATCACAAATAGTTTTTATGTTGCAATCGGGATGATCTAAATATGCACGAGCGTGATTTTCGCCTACCCCCATACCGATTATTCCTATGTTATACATTTTATATCATTCCTTTTAATTATCTCTATCAAATCATTAACATCATAATTTGTGTGATCTAACTCAAGACATTTAATAATTTGTTTAAAATTATAAAAATCTTCGACAGTATCTATTACTAGTCTATAATTATTACGGTACCTAATATCTTTAAAATTAAAGATATTATACTTATGATGGTTATGATAAAAATGACTGGTTACATGTTCAAATTCTTTTTTATTGTTAAACCTTTTATATGCTTCGATGAAAACCTTCCCGTTTATAATCTCAATTGATTGACCTTTTGGATATGAGCGAGGGAAAATATTTGTGACAATATCAAATTTATTTTTATTAAATATGCTGAATCCAAGTTCTAGTATTTTATGATCTAATAAAGGGCTATCACCACATATTCTAACAAAACTAGTTAAATTATATTTTTCTATTGCTAAAACAAATCTTCTAGAAACATCTTTTAAGGGACCTCTTATGCATTTTAATTTTTTTTCAATGCAAAATTCAGCGATTGGATTATCAGAATCGTGATCAGAAGTTAATATAATTATATCTGATATTTTATTTGATTTATTTAGCCTCTCAATTAAGTAAAGTAATATCGGTATACCATTTACTTTTTTTAATACTTTCTTAGGCAATCTTTTTGAGGACATTCTAGCTTGAATTAAGACGGTCATATTACAATTATTATAAGATATGATTAATTAATAAAGTTTTTTGAAATAGTTTTACGCCAAAAATTAGTGATATTAAAAAAAATTTGATCTAAGATATCATGATAATGTTTTCGACAATATCATCGCCAATAGCAATTGCGCTGGTTAGGCCAGGAGACTCTATACCGATAAGATTTACCCAGTTAGGATAGCCTTTATTTTTTTCGTGTTGAATGTAATAATCAGAAAATAGTCTTGTGCTGGACTTAATTTTAGGTCTAATTCCACTGTAGTCGGGAGATATTTCATCTTTACTTAAGCCTAAAATATATTTTGACGCTTCCTCAAAGAATATATCTTTAAGAGTCTCTTCAACTTCGTAGTTTTCTTCTTTATTTTTTAGCCACTTTGCATTTGGTCCTAGTTTCGCATAACCGTCTTTATCATAGCTTAAATGTATACCTAATCCTCCATTTTTTTTATCAGGAATGGGGTAAACTAAATGTTTGAACTTATTTCTCCAATTACTAGACAATTTAAAATAACATCCTTTAGAAAAAGTAATAAAAGGCAAGTTAGAATTTTTTTGAATATACCTAGCAATGACATCACTATTCAACCCCCCACAATTTATAATCCATTGTGATGTGACAGATTCGATTTCGCCATAAGAATTTTTAATTTCAGTCTTATAACCTTCACTAATTATTTTTGAACTTATTACTTCAGTTTTAAATAAGTAGTCATGCCCCTGGTTAATAGATATTCTATGGAATGCATTCATGAGTTCATGAGCGCATAGAATTCCAGAACAATTAATTAACAGCCCCTTGTCTGCTTTAATATTAGGTTCAAGTTCATTGATTTCAAAATCGTCAATAATCTTTACATCATTTATACCATTTTGAATGGCATTGTGATATAATTTTTTTAGTTCAGTAAGCTGATTATTATTAGCAACAATTAACTTACCTGTTTTTCTTAACCAAACAGCCTGCTTATCACAAAAATCATAAAGTAATTGTCTGCCTCTGATACAATATTTAGCCTTAAGTGATCTAGGGGGATAATATATACCAGAGTGGATAACTTCGCTATTACGACTTGAAATTCCCTGACCTATTTTTTCATTTTTATCAATTACTAAAACAGACTTGTATCCATACTCAGCAAGACTTCTTGCTATCGCAAGGCCAATAACACCAGAACCAATAATGATAAATTGAAAATCTTTCGTAGACATAACTACCTTGTTCTAAAAATGTGTTAAGCTATTTATTAATAGAAAAACTTATAAAAAGATTAAATGAATGTTTAAAATAATAGAAATAAAAATGATAAATTTGATAAAGAGGATGCACTCTTCAAATTCTATAAAACATTATCTTTCAAAAATTAAATCCACTTAGTTAAACCGATTTTTTTTTGCCTTATTTTTTTCATTATCTCATTTTCTAATTCTAAATATTTCAATTTTTCATTTGAATCAAAAAATTCACTGTGAAACTCTATAAAGATATGATCTATTAAACTAATACTATCATCTTTTATTATCTCCGGTAAAACAACGTACTCAGATGATTCAATATCCATTTTGACAATAATAATATCATATCTCTCCTTCTTTTCTTTTAATAAATCGGTTAAAGAAATTGTGTCAACTTTTAAGGAGGAATCAGATTGCACTTCATAAAACAAGGAATTATGATTACTAATTAAAGAGCTTCCTGGAGAATATTTATCGCCTGTCTCTTTTAGACCAAATAAATCTAATTTTGATTCAGACACCCATACACCTTTTTCAATAATTTCAACATCGTTTCCATATTTTTTCTTTAATATTTTTGTACAATTGGGGTTAGGCTCAATTAGAACGTAATCAAACCTGTCCATAGTAAAATATTTTTTAAAATGAGTGAAGCCTTGACCTATGTTAGAACCACAATCGATAAATAATAATTTACCTTTTTTCCTAAGAAATTTTCTTGCTAAATACCAAGGTACTATCTTAAGAGATAATAATTTTATTTTGTATGCTAGGTATGATTTAATTCTTTTAAACATAATTTAATTATGATGACTTTTTAAGTAATAACCTTTAAGCGTTGCGCCAGTATTTGTAATTGAAAGAAAAAAATTAACCAAATTCTTTAATATCTGACCTAAAAAACTATTAAATAATTTTCTTATCTTATAATCATTGTCTATTGGAACGACTTTGCCTTTATTATCTTTGAATTTTAACCCTCCACCAAACATAAAACCAGTGCTAAAAAATTTATCTAAAAGAATAGAATAACTTTTTCTATTGAAATTCGTATCATAAAACTCTTGATCAGTATCAAGAATGGCTTCATAAATTTTTCCATAATAATTTTCCAATTCCTCAGTTGTGGGAATTTTTTCTGAGAACGTAAAATCACATATTTTGCAATACATTAAATGATTTTTTTTATAATAATTCTTCCTTTTACTAAAATCTTTAGAATTACATATTGAGCACTTTTTTTTTAATTTATTTTTCATATATATATAACATTAGATATGTTTTAAATCTAATAAGAAAATTACTGCTGGATATTTTGAGGATGAATATATATTAATTAATTATTTAATTATTTTTGCGGGAATGCCTGGGAATCGAACCCAGCTTTCAGTATTTACCAAAACATCGGCTTTGAAGGCCGTGGAGAGCACCAGCAACTCATTCATTCCCAATATTTTTAAATCAATTAAATTTCATAAACTAAATCATTAAGAAATTTATAATTACCACACTTACTTTCGCCATCAATCTTGAAACTTATCTTATCACCTTTTTTATCTACCCAACCAACTATTCTTCCTGGGTTTCCAATTACCAATGCAAAATTAGGTACTTCTTTAGTAACGACAGTTCCAGCACCAATTAAAGAGTATTCCCCAATAGTATTTCCACAAATAATCGTAGCATTAGCGCCAATCGAAGCGCTTTTTCTTATTAATGTTTTTTTATAAAATCTGCCTCCTTTTTGTGGAAACTCAGACCTTGGTGCTAAAACATTTGTAAATACCATTGAAGGTCCACAAAATACGTAATCTTCAATCTCAACGCCTTCATATATAGAAACATTATTTTGAATTTTTACACTATTACCAATTATAACATTATTTGCAATATTTACATTTTGTCCAATTGTAGTATTTTTTCCTATTCTAGCTCCAGATTGAATATGTGAAAAATGCCAAATCTTTGTTCCAATACCGATTGAAACATTTTCGTCTATATAACTAGAATTATGAACAAAGTACTTATCTATTGATGACACTTATCACTACCTAATTAAACTTTTTGTTGCTTTATCTAATATTTTCATAACTTCAACAGCACTATCTCCATTTGCAATTTCTATTTTACCTTTATCAATCTTAGAAATAAAATATTTTATTTCTTCCGTTAAGGGAATCTGATTTTTATATTTTATCTCATGCGATTGACCCATTCTAGATTTTGGTATTTCACCATCTAAATCAACTGTTTTATCATAGAACATTAGCGGTTTGTTTTCTATCGCATCTTCATAATGAATCATGCCATTTGAGCCAACAATAATAAATCGATGTTCTTTAAATGGATGAAGCCAACTAACATATATGTGACCCATTTTACTTCCCATATATTTAAATGAAGTAATCGAAGTATCATGAATACCTTCTTGCAAAATATCAATTCCGCTTGAAACTACTTCAGTAGGTGATTCTTGAAAAAAATAATTAAATAATGCAATGTCATGTGGAGCAAAGCTCCACAATACGTTCTCATCATTTCTAAAACTTCCAAGGTTTAGTCTATTGCTATAAATGTATTGAATTTCTCCTAGTTTTTTATTTTCTATTAATTGTTTTATTTTTTTAAATGCAGGATGAAATAGGAGAAGGTGCCCTACCATTAAATTGACATTTTTTTTCTTTGCTAACTCATTCAATTCAATTGCATCATTTAGGTCCAATGTAAAAGGTTTTTCCACTAAGACGGGTTTACCGTTTTCAATAATTAACTTTGCAATATTAAAATGTGTTTTTGGTGGTGTAGAAACAATGTAAGCATCGAAATTGTCTTTTAAAGAATGTGTTAATTTTGAAAAAGTTAAACATTTTGGATATATATGACTTATTTGATTTAAAGTTGATTTATTAGAGTCTACCACACCTACAATGCAATCCAAACTATAAAGGGTTTTAACATGATTTAAGCCCCAACGCCCAGCACCAACAACACACAATTTATATGCCTTCTTCAATCTGATAATTCTATAATTTCAAGTATTCTAAATACCAATCTATAAAATTTCCTATACCTTCTTCAACATTTGTATTAGGGTTATATCCTAATTTTCTTTTTGCTTTATCAATATCGGCAAAAGTTTTCTCCACATCTCCTGGTTGAATAGGCTCAAACTCTACTATGGCTTTTTTTCCTATCTTTTTTTCTATAAATGAAACTACATCCATTAAATTCACCGATTTATTATTTCCTAAATTGAAAACCTCGCAATCATAATTATTTTTTATCGATGATATTATTCCATTAATAATATCATCGATATAAGTAAAGTCTCTTTTCATTTGACCTTGATTAAATACCTTTATAGGATCATTGTTCATTATTTTTTTAGCAAATATATACATAGCCATATCTGGCCTACCCCAAGGACCATAAACGGTAAAAAACCTTAAACCGGTTGAACGAAGCCTAAACAAATGATTATAGGAATTTGCCATTAATTCATTAGACTTCTTTGATGCAGCATATATTGAAATTGGACAATCTACATTATCAGATTCTGAAAATGGAATTTTTTTATTTCCACCATAAACTGAAGAACTAGAAGCATATATTAAACCCTCAATATTATAATCTCTACAACACTCTAAAATATTTGTAAAACCAACAATATTTGATTGAATATATAAATGTGGATTAATCAAACTGTACCTTACTCCAGCTTGAGCAGCTAAGTTTACAACTTTCTCTGGCTTATACTTTTTAAAAACATCTTTTAAGGCTTTCAAGTTTGTAATATCTATTTTTACGAAATTGAAAGATGGTTTATTTTTTAATCTAGACAACCTTCTAAGTTTCAAATTTACATCATAGTAATCATTAAGATTGTCCAAACCAATTACTTCATAACCTAAGCTAATTAATTTCTCGCACAAATGCATACCAATAAACCCTGCACACCCAGTTATACATATTTTTTCTTTATTTTTTTTATTCATGACTTTTTTATGATTAAGATATTGAATGTTTTCTTATTTAATAAAACTAAGATGGCCTATACAATACTCTATAACTAACTCCTAATTTTGATTTAATATCTTTACCTACTTCTTCAGCTTTTCTCTTTGATTTATAACGGTTAATTCTTACTGCAAAAAAGATTTTACCATTTGAATCTACTTGATTAATTGAAACATCATGGCCTAATTGACTAACTTGCAATTTTAATCTTTTAGCATTTTCTTTGCTACTAAAAGCTCCAATTTGAACTACATAGGGCCCTGCACTTTTTATTTTTTTATTAAAATCAAAAACTTGAGATAATCTACTATCATCTTCCTTGATATTTGTTTGGACACCAGGAAACATACTTTTTATAATTAAAGCGTAATACTTTGCAGAATCTGCCTCGCCAATAGCATTAAAACTATTTATCATTAGGTCCGTTAATCTTTGCATATCTTGATATCTAGGATATTT
>MDSV01179542.1_pt1 | contig 20048 bp, 16 predicted proteins | sample 810851 | NCBI WGS metagenome assembly MDSV01 (sample SAMN05326640, study PRJNA326480) | marine metagenome | isolation source: seawater | place: Atlantic Ocean: North East | collected 2012 | reverse complement strand
TTAGGCTCTTCCTTTATTTCTTCTTTAGGCTCTTCCTTTATTTCTTCTTTAGGCTCTTCCTTTATTTCTTCTTTAGGCTCTACCTTTGCTTCTTCTTTATCTTTTACCTCAGAAGATTTAGACTGTTCAGATTTTTTTACTTCTAGAGCTTTGGCTCTTTCTTTATTCTTTTCTATTTCAGTTGCAATCTTTTCTTTTAAAGTTTCTTTTTCTTTATGTTCTAAAAGATTTTCTTTTTCTTTAATTTTAATTTCCTTTTCTTTTAACCAATCTTCAAATCTTTTTTCAGCTTCTTCTTCTGTGAAAGCGCCTTTTTTAGCTCCGATAATTAAGTGTTTTTTCATCAATACTCCTTTGTATGATAAGATTGCTCTTGCAGTATTTGTTGGTTGAGCTCCCTTTAGTAGCCAGCTAAGTGCACTGTCAAAGTTTAATTCAATTTTGGCTGGATTAACGTTTGGATCATAAGTTCCAATTTTTTCAATAAATCTTCCATCTCTTGGAGATTTTTGATCTGCTACAATAATATGAAAAAATGCTTGTTTTTTTCTTCCTTGTCTTGATAATCTAATTCTTGTTGCCATTATTTAATTTTTTGGTTAAACCATCTCTGTGATTAATCCTCATTTAAATTGAGGGTTGCAAATTTAGAAATCTTTTAGTAATAATGGTATATAAATATAATAATTATTTAATAAATGATATAAAATTTTATGTATATTGACTATTTTTGCAGCCAAATCAATTTTATTATGAATAAGAAATTAAAAGAAACTCAAAAGAAAATAACGAAAAATGAATTTAAAGATGTAATTCTTAAAGATTTTCGATTAATTTCTGAGGTTCGTGAATGTGGTGCTCAGGGAAGAAGAGACGTTTTATCTGGAAAAGGAAGTTTTGGAATTTTTGGTGATGGAAAAGAGCTTGCCCAAATTGCAATGGCAAAAGTATTTAAAGACGGAGATTTTAGATGTGGTTATTATAGAGATCAAACTTTTATGACAGCCATTGGTCAATATTCTCCTAAGCATATGTTTTCTGCACTTTATGGAGATCCAGAGCTTGAGAGAGAACCTTCATCAGGATCAAGACAAATGATGAATCATTTTGGGACACATTTTTTAAATGAAGATGGCTCTTGGAAGAATTTAATGAAACAAAAAAACTCAACTTCTGATATGGCTTGTTTAGCCTCTCAATTTCCTAGATTAGTTGGTTTAGCTCAGGCATCTAAAGTATACAGAGAAAATAAGGACTTGGCATCAAAGAATTCAAATTTCACAAACAATGGAAGTGAAATTGCTTTTGCAACTATTGGAAATTCATCATGTGCTGAAGGGCATTTTTGGGAGGCAGTAAATGCTATTGGGGTTTTACAGGTGCCAGCAATTATATCAATTTGGGATGATGGTTATGGTATTTCTGTTTCTAATGAAATACAAATGACTAAATCTGATGTTTCTGCAGTTCTGTCAGGATTTGAGAATAATGATCAAGGAAAAGGATTTAATATTATAAAAGTAAAAGGATGGGATTACGTAGAGTTGATAAATGCATATGAAGAAGCTGAAAAACTTGCTAGAGAAAGTTTTGTACCTTCCATTATTCATGTAAAAGAAATGACTCAGCCTACTGGTCATTCTACTTCTGGATCTCATGAAAGATATAAGTCCAAAGAGAGATTAGAATGGGAAAATGAATTTGATTGTATCAAAAAGTTTAAAGAATGGATTCTGAGTTCCAATATAGCATCAAAAGATGAATTAGAAAAAATCGAACAAGAATCTATTGAATTTGTGAAGTTACAAAAAAAAGAAGCTTGGAAAGAATATCAACAACCTATCAAAGAAGAATGTAAAGAACTAATTGAGATTTTTGATAGAATTAGAAACAGAAAAAACATTGAAGAAATCAGTGATTGGATTAATGATTTAAAACAAGCTATTAATTTAGGTATATTTAGGAGAGACTATCTTAGTAAAGCAAGATTTTTATTAGCACTTTTAGCTCATGAAAATTTTCCTGAAAAGGAAGATTTAAGAAGGTTTATATCTAAAATCATGAAAGAGAACAAAAATAGATATAATACTAAACTATATAATGAAACTAGTACTTCATCAGTTAAGGTTAATGAGATTAAACCTTCTTATGATTCTGATGCAAAAGAAGTTGATGGAAGGATAATTTTAAGAGATAATTTTCATTACATGTTTGAGAAAATACCAGAAGCAATGATTTTTGGTGAAGATGTTGGAAAAATTGGAGGAGTTAATCAAGGTTGCGAAGGTCTTCAGAAGAAGTTTGGTGAAGCTAGAGTTTCAGATACTGGAATTAGAGAAGCAACGATTATAGGACAAGGTATTGGTTTATCATTAAGGGGATTAAAACCTATTGCAGAAATGCAATATTTAGACTATGTCATATATGGTTTTCAACCTATGGTAGATGATATATCTTCATTATTTTACAGAACACATGGGGGGCAAATATCTCCTTTAATAATTAGAACAAGAGGTCATAGGTTAGAAGGGATATGGCATTCAGGGTCACCAATTGGAATGATTATTCATGGTACAAGAGGTATGTATCTTTGCGTTCCAAGAGATATGACAAGAGCTGCTGGTTTTTATAACACCCTTATGAAAGGAAATGATCCTGCTATGGTAATTGAATGTCTAAATGGATATCGTGTTAAGGAAAAAATGCCTAGTAATGTAGGTGAATTTTGTGTTCCATTAGGTAAAATAGAAATTACAAGAAGTGGGTCTGATATCACTCTAGTAACTTATGGTAGTACTTGGAGAATAGTTATGGATGCAGCGAAAAAACTTGAAGAGCTTGGAATTTCTTGTGAAGTTATTGATACACAAACATTAGTTCCTTTTGATTTGTCACATGGTATAGTTGAAAGTATTAAAAGAACTAATAGATTATTGGTGATAGATGAAGATGTTCCAGGAGGAGCATCATCTTACATTCTTCAAAAAGTTATTGAAGAACAAAATGGCTATGACTTTTTAGATTCAGATCCTCAAACTTTAACAGCAAAGGAACATAGACCTCCTTATGGTAAGGATGGAGATTATTTCACTAAACCATCTGTTGAAGATATTTGTGAAAAAGTATATGCTATTATGAATGAATATAATCCTATAAAATATCCTCAAATTTAAAAATGCAAAGTACTACTGAGTCTAATTCTAATTATGATAATTTAGAGAAAATGAGTACTCAAGATTTGCTTTTCAATATTAATAACGAGGATAAAAAAGTCCCATTCATAATTGAAAATTCTATTAATAAAATCAGTAAATTAGTAGATGTTATTGTATCAAAAATTAAAAAGGGTGGAAGGTTGTTTTATATTGGAGCTGGAACTTCAGGTAGGTTAGGAATTGTTGATTCTTCAGAATGTCCTCCTACCTTTGGTGTCAACAAGAATCTTGTAATAGGAATAATCGCTGGGGGAGATACTGCTATCAGAGAAGCTATAGAGTTTGCTGAAGATAACCAATTGTTAGGATGGGAAGATTTAAAATCATATAATATAAATAATGATGATTTTGTTTTGGGTTTAGCTGCATCTGGAACAACTCCTTATGTTGTAGGTGCCCTCAAAAAATGTAAAGAAAATAAGATTTCAACTGGTTGTATTGTTTGTAATATTAACACTCCTCTTGCAAGTTTTGCTGATCATCCATTAGAAATTATTGTAGGTTCTGAGTTTATTACTGGAAGTACCAGAATGAAATCAGGAACAGCACAAAAGTTAATTCTAAATATGATATCAACTGCTGTAATGATTAAAATTGGTAAGATTAAAGGAAATAAAATGTACGACATGTGTTTGTCAAATAATAAATTAATTCATAGAGGTTCCACAATAATTTCTCAAGAGTTAAATATTGATTATGATGAGGCAAGAAAATTATTATTAAAATTTGGATCTGTAAGAAAAGCAATTAATAATTATGAAAATTGAAAAAATAATTAAAGGTGCGATTTGGTTTTCACTTTTTATTTTAACAATTGGAATTTGCTCCATATTTTTATATATTGGTTTTAATAATTATAGAAAAGGTAATATAACTGTTTTAGTAATAGGTTTTTCTCTATTACCATTAATATTTTTTTGTGCTTTCAAAGGTCTAAAATTAATAATTAGTGCTATTTTCGACTCGCTCTAGTTATCTCTCTTTTACCTATTGGGCCATTTATTATTTCAATATCATATCCAATTTTGTTTAAGATTCTTTTAAACGAACCTTTTGAACAATAAGTTATCAAATACCCATTTTTATTTAAAAGATTATATGTTTTTGTTAAAATTTTTTCTGACCACATTTCAGGTTGTTTTCTAGGTGAGAACGCATCAAAATATATTATATCATATTTTATATTTGAATTGAAATTTGATAAACTTGTTTTTTGTTTTTTTATAAAGAAAAAATCATTTATTTTAATTCTTTTTTCCCATAAACAATTGTGAATTTTTAAAAATAAATGTCTGCTAGTATCTATTATTTTATAGTAATTAAGTTGCTCATATGTTTCTTTATTTAATGGAAATGGTTCAATTGTATCATAAATAATTTTAGTATTATTTTTCTTGGCTTTTATTAATGTTAGTAATGCATTTAATCCAGTTCCAAAACCAACTTCTAAAATTTTAATTTTATTTTTTTTAAAATTTAATAATCCATTTTTAATAAATATATGTTTTGCTTCTACAATAGCTCCATGTTTTGAATGATAACATTCATTAATGTCTTTGTTTAAAATAGTATCTGATCCATCATTTGTTTTAACTATAGTTGTATTCATAATTTCAAATATAAAAACTAATTATTTTAAATAAGGTGATTTTTGTAGATTTGCAAATTATATTTTGTGGTTATGAAAATAAATAGATGTAATAAGTCCAGAGTTAACCAGGTTGATTTTTCATCTATTCCTTTTGGTCAAGTTTTTTCTGATCATATGCTAATGTGTACTTATAAAGATGGTGATTGGGGAGATCCTATAATAGTCCCTTATGGACCTTTACAATTATCACCAGCAACTCAAGGACTTCATTATGGCCAATCGGTTTTTGAAGGAATGAAGGCTTTTAAAGATAAAAATAATAATATTCTATTATTCAGAGAAAAGGAGAACCTATTAAGACTTAATCAATCTGCTGTTAGACTTGATATACCACCTATTACTGAAGAAATTTTTTTAAGTGGTCTTAAAACATTAGTTTCTTTAGATCATAATTGGTGTAAGTTTGGTGATAGTTTTTCATTATATATTCGTCCTTTTATTTTTGCATCTAGTAATTGTATCAAAGCTTCTTCTGCAAAAGAATATATGTTTATGATAATTACCTCTCCAACGATGAGTTATTACACTAAACCTATAGATTTATTATTTGAAGAAAACTTCTCTAGAGCAGTTAAAGGAGGGGTTGGTTTTGCTAAGGCAGCAGGTAATTATGGAGCATCATTTTATCCAACAAAGTTAGCCCAAGATAAAGGATATACTCAAGTTATTTGGACTGATGCAAAAGAACATAAATATATAGAAGAATCTGGAACTATGAATATTTGGTTTAGAGTAGAAGATAAATTAATTACACCAAAAATTTCAGATAGTATTTTAGGAGGTATTACAAGAGATAGTATTTTACATTTAGCTAAAAGAGAAGGTATAAAAGTCGAAGAAAGATTGATTTCTGTTAGTGAAATTCTTGATTTTGCTAAAAACGATAAGTTAATTGAAGTTTTTGGTACAGGTACAGCTGTTTCAGTAATTTCAGTTAGATCTATTACATTTAGAGATTTTAAAATTTCTTTAGAAAGTAAAAATGATTCTTATGCTACGATGTTAAAGAAAAAACTTCAAGATATTCAGTATGGTAGAAAAAAAGATCTTTTTAATTGGACTACTCTATTGAGTTCATTTGATTAATTTTCATTTTGTAATGTAAAATCCCTGCTTCTTCAAATTTATTGCCGTATTTTTTAAATCCTTGCTTTTCATAAAATTTAACAACTTGAATTTGAGCATGTAAATAAATAATGCCATTAAAAAAACTTAAATCTTTAAGTATTTTTTTTAGAATAGACAATCCGTATCCTTTTCCTCTTTCATTTTTTAATACTGCGAATCTCTCTAACTTACAGCCCTTTTCTGTCATTCTAAATCTTGCAGTTGCAACTGGTTTTTTATTAATGAATAATAAGAAATGAGTAGACTCTTCTTCAAATTCATATTCTAAATCTTCAGGGCATTTTTGACCAATAACAAATACTTCATGTCTAATTTTTAATGCTTGATTAAATAATTGTGAATTTTTGTAACTAAATTTTTTTATTTTCATTGTATTTTATTACATCGTAAAAATATGTATTTTTGTGTAAATAATTTTAAAATTTAACATCATGAAAATAAAAAATTTTGTTTTTTCTATCTTGTTCACAGTTATTAGTTTTACCCTTTTTTCATTAAATCCTCATATTACAAGTATTCCAGTAAGTTCTGAAAAGTCTACAGTTAGTTGGAAAGGATCTAAGTTAACTGGTTCTCATTTTGGTACAATAAATATTGATAAAGGAGTTTTGTTAAATGATCATGGAAAATTAGTAGGCGGTCAATTTTCTATTAATATGCATTCAATTATTTGTACAGATATTGATTCTAAAAAAAAGAATGAATATTTAGTTAGTCACCTTAAAAATGAAGATTTTTTTGATGTAGAAAAATATCCTCAATCTGTATTAACGATTACTGAGGTTGAAAATATTGAGGGAGATGATTATAATATAACTGCTGATTTAACTATCAAGGGAATTACTCATCCAATTAATTTTAATGCTAATGTAATTATCAAAGACAAGTCTTTTACAGCAACTACAAAGATTATTATTGACAGAACTAAGTGGGGTGTAGTCTATAAATCTGGAAATATTTTTAAAGATTTAGGAGATAAAGCTATCTATGATGATATTGAGTTTACTATAAACTTGTTTTCAAATAAGTGATTAAATATTTGTTAGTTATTTTAATCTTTTCAATAGTTATAGCTTTTCATCAAAGAAACTCTGGCTTTAATTTTTGGCCTACTTTTTTTAAGTCTTTTATTGGGCTAGCTTCTATATTTGGGGTGGTTTGGAATTTATTAAATTAGATATATTTTTAGCTAATATTGTGGCTGCTTTTTTATTATTTCTAAACCAGAGTTCTGGTTCAATTAGTTCTAACTCACATAGAGATAATTTGTCATTATTATCATAAATAATATCAACTCTTGAGTAGTGTGATAGGTGAGGGATTTTATTTAAACAATTTAATCCAAATTTAATTTCGTTTTTAGTTGGGTAATATACTTCAACTGTACCTCCATGGTCATCTTGAACTCTAAAATCTCCTTTTTTTGCAATTTTTTTTACAGCATGTGTAAATTGTTTTCCTATAAAAATTAATGAGATTTCTCCAAAGATTGTTATATTGGATAGGAACTCTTGAAAAATCATGTCTTTTGTTTTTAGTAAACTATTAAAAGTTTTTTCCACTCTATGAAAATTTGATTTATTTAATCTATATGTATCTTTTGCAGCACCTGAAATACATGGTTTTATAATTGCTTGGTTAAATTGTGTTTTTTTAAAAAGATCACTAAGAGAAATTGATGACTTTTTATTTATAAACTCTGTTTTTGAAACGTTTATGCCTTTATCACTTAAAAATTTTAAATATTTTTTATCAGTATTCCATTTTACTAATTCAATACAATTTATAAATTTAGTTTTAGTTTTAGTTTTTATTATCCAATTGTTAAATTCTTCAAATTTTTCAAAATAGTCCCATGTATTTCTGAAAATTGCATATTTGGTGTTTTTCCAATTGTAAACTTCATCTTTCCAATCTTTTATTTCTACTGATAGTGTTAGCTTCTCTAATTCATTTTTTAGAATAGTGTTTTCTAATACTACTTGGTTAATGTACCAATCATTCTTAATTTTTTTAAGGTATCTATGATCACTTAAAATAACAATGTCAGTCATTAATTTTAATTTAGATATTGTGTGATCTTGTTACTTAGAGGTTGTGTAACAGAATAAAAATAGTCTATAAGTTTTCCATTTTCATCAATTAAATATTTTTGAAAATTCCATTTTACAGTTGAGTTTTTATTTCCATTTTTTTCTTTAGAGCATAGCCATGAGTAAAGGGGATGTTGTTCATCTCCTTTTACTTTTATTTTTTCTGATAAAATGAATGAAATATTAAAATTATTTGAACAAAATTCCACTATCTCTTGTGATGTTCCAGGTTCTTGTCCTCCAAATTGATTGCAAGGAACACCAATAATTATCAATTTATTTTTGTATGTTTTATATAATTCTTCTAGTTGGGTATATTGCTTCGTAAATCCACATTTAGAAGCTACGTTAACAATTAATATTTTTTTTCCCTTAAATGATTTTAAATTAATTTCATCTCCATCAATAGTGTTTATTTTAATATCATAAATTGATTCCGCATAAATATTTGTTACCATAGTTAATTTTAAAAATATTAGTATTTTAATAATTATTTTCATTCTTAAGTATTTAAATTATTTAAATTTATTACATATTTCTTCTGTATTGTCCTCCAACTTCAAATAATTGATTTGTTATTTGTCCTAAAGAGCAAAATTTTGTTACTTCCATTAAAATCTCAAATAAATTTTTATTGTTTACTGCACAATTTCTAATTTTTTTCATCATTTTTTTAGATTCTTTTTTATTTATGTTTTGAAGATTATTTACAGTTGATATTTGATGCTTTTTTTCTTGATCAGATGATCTTATTACTTCATTTGGAATTATTGTTGGTGATCCTTTACTATTCAAAAATGTATTAACTCCAATGATTGGGTATTCACCAGTATGTTTTAAATTTTCATAATACATACTCTCCTCTTGAATTTTACTTCTTTGATACATAGTCTCCATTGATCCTAGTACACCACCTCTTTCAGTAATACGTTCAAATTCAATTAGTACTGCTTCTTCTACAAGATCTGTTAGCTCTTCAATAATAAATGATCCTTGTAATGGGTTTTCATTTTTTGCAAGTCCTAACTCTTTGTTAATAATTAACTGTATTGCCATTGCTCTTCTAACGGATTCCTCTGTAGGAGTAGTAATTGCTTCATCATAAGCATTTGTATGTAATGAATTACAATTATCATATATTGCATAAAGTGCTTGAAGTGTTGTCCTGATATCGTTAAAGTCAATTTCTTGCGCGTGTAAAGATCTTCCGGATGTTTGTATATGGTATTTTAACATTTGTGCTCTTTTATTTGCACCATATTTATATTTCATAGCTTTTGACCATATTCTTCGAGCTACTCTACCTATTACTGCATATTCTGGATCTATTCCGTTACTAAAGAAGAATGAAAGGTTTGGACCAAAATCATTTATATTCATGTTTCTAGCTAAATAATATTCTACATATGTAAATCCATTAGCTAGAGTAAAAGCCAATTGAGAAATGGGATTAGCACCAGCTTCAGCAATATGGTATCCAGAAATTGAAACAGAGTAAAAGTTTCGAATATTATTTTTAATAAAGTATTCCTGAACATCTCCCATCATTTTAAGTGCAAATTCTGTAGAGAAAATACATGTGTTTTGTGCTTGATCTTCTTTTAAAATATCTGCTTGAACTGTTCCTCTTACTTTTATTAAAGTTTCTAACTTTATTTTATTGTATATGTTTTTAGGTAAAACTTGATCTCCTGTAACCCCAAGTAAAAATAAACCAAGCTTATTATTTCCTTTAGGAATTTCTCCTTGATACTTAGGTTGTAATGCAGATTTTTGATTAAATATTTTATCAATTTTATTCTGAATTTTCTTTTCAATATTATTTGCTATAATATATTTCTCACATTCTTGATCAATTGCAGCATTCATAAAATATGCTAAAATAATTGGAGCAGGGCCATTTATTGTCATACTTACTGATGTTTTTGAATTTGTTAACTCAAAACCAGAATACAATTTTTTCATATCATCTAAGCAACATATAGAAACCCCAGCATTTCCAATTTTCCCATAAATATCAGGTCTAATATTTGGATCATTTCCATATAATGTAACGGAATCAAAAGCAGTAGATAATCGCTTAGCTTCCATTCCAAGACTAACTAAGTGAAATCTTTTGTTTGTTCTTTCGGGACCACCTTCTCCAGCAAACATTCTAGTTGGATCTTCTCCCTCTCTTTTAAATGGAAAAAGACCAGAAGTGAATGGGAAATGCCCAGGTAAATTTTCTTTTAAAATCCATTTTAAAATGTCACCCCATGCACTGTATTTTGGAAATGAAACTTTTGGAATATTAATACTTGATAAGGATTTATGCTTAGTATCAATTTTAATTTTTTTACCTCTAATTTCATAGATAAAGTGATCTTTTTGATATTCTTTTTTTGTTTTTTCCCAAGATTTAATCAATTCTAGATTTTCTTTGTCTATCTTTTTTGAAACTGTATTTAATTCTTGTTTTATTATATCTTTTAATTTGTTTGATTTATTAACAATTAAATCAAATGATTTACTAAGGGCATATAAATTTTGTGCATAATCTGACTGTTCATTTACCCATTCATCATATTTTTTATTACTTTCAGAAATTTCAGATAAGTATCTAACTCTACTATTTGGAATTATAAATATTTTTTTACTCTCAGCTATTGATGATTGAAAATTACAAGTAAAATCTCCTAGCTTTTTTTCAGCTAAAATATTCACAATATTTGAATATAATAAGTTTGTTCCTGGATCATTAAATTGAGATGCAATAGTACCAAAAACAGGCATGCTATCTATTTTACAATGAAATAGATTATTATTTCTTTGATATTGTTTTTTTACATCTTTTATTGCATCTAAGCTTCCTTTTTTATCAAATTTGTTGATTGCAATTATATCTGCAAAATCTAACATATCTATTTTTTCAAGTTGAGTTGCGGCTCCATATTCAGGAGTCATTACATAAAGAGACATATCTGAATGATCAATTATCTCTGTGTCAGATTGACCAATACCTGATGTCTCTAAAATTATTAAGTCATATTTAGCGGTTTTTAAAACATCAAGACTATTATTAACATTAGCAGAAAGAGCTAAATTAGATTGTCTTGTAGCTAATGATCGCATATAAATATTTTTTGAGTGTATAGAATTCATCCGTATTCTATCTCCAAGTAATGCTCCTCCAGTTCTTTTTTTTGATGGGTCAACTGAAATTATTCCAATTTTTTTATTTGGAAAATCAAATAAAAATCTTCTTATTATTTCATCAACTAATGAGGATTTTCCGGCTCCTCCAGTTCCTGTAATACCTAAAACTGGAGATTTAGATTTTTTTGCTTCATCATTTATTTTTTTTAGAAATGATTTATTTGTTTCTAAACAATTTTCAAAAACAGAAATTGTTCTGGATATTACTTTCACATTTTTATTTTTAATGTCAGTAATTGTTCCATTTGTTGCTTTGCCAATTAAAAAATCAGACTTGCGAACTAAATCGTTTATCATTCCTTGTAAACCCATTTTTCTTCCATCATCAGGGTGGTAAATCTTACAAATCCCATAATTTTCTAATTCTTTAATTTCTTTTGGAAGAATTGTTCCTCCACCACCAGCAAAAATTTTAATATGTAATGATTTTTTTTTCTTTAATAAATCATACATATACTTTAGGTATTCTACATGACCTCCTTGATATGATGTGATTGCGATTGCATTGACGTCTTCATCTATTGCACAATTTACAACTTCCTCTACACTTCTGTCATGACCTAAATGAATAACTTCACAACCTGTTGATTGTATGATTCGTCTCATAATATTTATTGCTGCATCGTGACCATCAAATAATGATGCTGCAGTTACAATTCGAACTTTATTTTTTGGTTTATATACATCAATTAGACTCATTTTCTTTATGTTTATTATTGCAAATTTACAATTTTACAAATGATTTGATGTTTAGTAATTATTTGATATTTTTACAAATAAAAATTTGTAATGGACAAATCAATTTTAGTTTTATTGTTATCTGTTTTATTTATATCTTGCTCACACAAAAAAAATAATTCCAAAGTTTTTTATGCATCTGATAATCCTATAGAAAGAGCTTTATGGGAAGAAAAAAGGCTTGCTAATCCAAATACTAATAAAATCCCCAAAAATATAAGAAGTAAGGAATTAATATTTTCTAAAACATTGCCAAAATCTGATTTAAATAGCAAATCAAATTGGATAAATAGAGGATTATATAATGTTGGAGGAAGAACAAGAGCTTTGTCATTTGATGTTTTAGATGAAAATATTATTCTAGCAGGAGGTGCATCTGGAGGTATGTTTCGCTCCATTGATGGTGGTCTTTCCTGGAATATGACAACAGGTAAGAATCAAGAACATCGTATAAGTTGTATAACTCAAGATAAGAGGGTAGGTAATGAAAATATTTGGTATTTTGGAACAGGAGAAACACGTGGATCATATCTTAGTGATATATCTATATATGGAAACGGAATTTTCAAATCAATTGATGGAGGATTAACATGGGATTCATTACCAGTAACTACATCTAATACTCCTACAGTTTTAGACGGTGATTTTGACTTTACTTTTAGTATTAAGACTGATCCGAGTAATGACACTTTAGATGTAGTTTATGTAGCTACTAGAGGAGATATTTATAGAACTGAAGACGGGGGGGCAAGCTGGGAAAAAGAATTAGGAGGTCCAAATAATAATTATTATCAATATACTGATGTTGAAGTAACCTCTTCCGGTGTGGTTTATGCTACTATTAGTAGTAATTGTACTGACAAGGGTATTTGGAGGTCAGCTGATGGTGAAAATTGGACAAATATTACCGATTCTTTATTTTCTCCTATTTACAGTAGAGTAGAAATTGGAATAAATCCTTCAAATGAAAATGAAGTATATTTCATTGCTGCCGAAACTACAAATTATGGTCAACATACAAATATTTTTTTTAACAGAGAGACTTGGACATCGCTTTGGAAATATGAGTACATATCTGGAGATGGAACTGGTAATGGTGGTGTTTGGACAGATTTATCAACAAATATTCCTGCAAATAGCATCTATTCTTTTGATAATTTTAATGCCCAAGGTTCTTATGACCTTTTAGTTAGCGTTAATCCATTAGACCCAAATCTAGTTATTATAGGAGGTACTAATTTATGGCGTTCTACTGATGGATTCACATCTCCAAATAACACTGATATAATTGGAGGTTATAGATCTGGTTCTTATGAAGGAGATGGAAATTGGGGCTCTTACGAAAATCATCATCCAGATCAACATGAAATAGTTTATCTTCCTTCAAATCCAAATATTTTAATTAATGGAAATGATGGAGGAGTATATAAAACATTAGATATTTTTAAAGATACTGTTGAATGGATTTCTCTTAATAATGGATACAATACAACTCAATTGTATACAGCAAGTGTAAGTAAAAACCCTAATTCTCCAATTATGTATGCAGGTTTACAAGATAATGGTTGTAGAGTAACAGGATCAATAGATTCTGAATCTGAATGGAAGATGCCTTTTAATGGTGATGGAATGTATGCTGGTATTGCAGATAACGAGGAAGATTTTTACATGTCTATTCAAAGAGGAGTTTTATATAAAATGAAATTAGATAACACAGGAGAGAGATTAGCTTTTCAAAGATTAGATCCAGCATCTTGTGATAGTACAAAATATAATTGGAGGAATCCATTTGCTTTTGATAAAAATAATGATAATATTATTTACTGGGGTGAAGGAAACCAGTTATGGAGAAATAATAGTCTAAGTAGTATACCTTATAATAACTCTCATCAAAAAAATGATTTAGGATGGCATGCATTTTCTGATTCATTAAATTTAGGAATTAAAATTTCAATGATTAAAACTTCTATTGAACCTCCAAATATTGTTTATTATGGTACTGAAAGTAAATATATTTTTAGAGTTGATGATGCTCATGTAGGTGACCCCTCTCATACAATGATTTATCCTCCTCAAGAAGTTGCAATTAGCTCATATTGTCATGATATAGCAATAAATCCAAAAAATGCGGATGAATTTATTCTCGTATATTCAAATTATAATATTTACTCACTATATCATACTAAAAACGGTGGCATTAGTTTTACAAAAATTGCTGGTAATTTAGAGCAAAATAATGATGGTAGTGGAAATGGTCCTTCTTGTAGGTCAGCAAAAATAATTCACCTGGGTAATGATACATTATATTTAGTTGGAACGAGCGTTGGTCTGTTTGGGACTTCATCACTTAAGAGAGAAAATACAGTATGGGAACAAATTGGATATAATGATTTTGGATCTACTATAATTGAAGATATTATTTATAGAGATTCTGATAAATTATTAGTTATTGCTACGTATGGAAATGGCATTTATCAAACAAACTTAAATTCTATTTCTGATATTTTAAACATTGATGAGATCAAAAATCAATTTTCTTTTAATATTTTTCCGAATCCAGTAGTTAATTCTCTCAATATTGTATTTGATTTAAACAGATTTACAGATATTTCTATAGATGTTGTTGATGAATTAGGAAGAAAATTAATCTGCGAAAAACAAAAAAGAAGCTATGGAAAAAAAACATTTAAATTAGATGTTAGTGAATTAAAATCTGGTATATATTTTGTGAGTTGCAATATTAATGGTGAAGTAGAAACAAAACAATTTGTTGTAAGAAAATGAGATTTTTTGCTAAAATATTTTTCTTTGTTTTAATAATTAATTTAAATTCATTTGCTCAAAATACCTATATTCCTGATGATGCATTTGAGCAAAAATTGATTAATCTTGATTTAGATTTTGTTTTTGATGATAGTGTGTCTACTGCTGCAATTGATACAGTTACATGGTTATATGTTTATAATAGTGGTATTTCTGATTTAACTGGAATTGAAGATTTTTTATCTTTAAGTCATTTATTTTGTTATAATAATAATATTGATACACTAGACCTTTCTAATAATATTAATTTAGTAGAATTAAATTGTAATAATAATTCGTTAAAGTATTTAGATATAAGTAATGGTAATAACATCTATTTATTTGCTTTTCAAGCACTTAATAACGATTCTTTAATGTGTATTAATGTTGATGATGTATGGTGGGCAAACTCTTATTGCGCTAATTGGCTAAAAGATCCTCAATGTGTTTTTAGTGATAACTGTTTTCCAACAAGTACTAAATTAATTGATAATATTAATACTAAAAAAGATATTAGTAAAATAATTGATTTGTTTGGAAGAGAAATAAGCTTGTTTGACGTAAAAAGTATGAGTCCTTTTTTAGTTATTTATAGTGATGGGTCAATTGAAAAAAAAATTATTATTAAGTAGTATGTTAAAGTTATAAATTAGAACATTTTATAAATTGATTATTATTATATATTGCTAAAGCTTTTCCTCTTAAATTTTTTGATATAAAAGGAGTATTATTTGATTTTGATTTTATATTTTCTTTTTTAAATACCCATTCTTTTTCTGGGTCAAATAGCGTTAAATTAGCCTTTTTATTTTCTTCTAACGATGGAATGTCAATATTTAGTATTTTTCTAGGATTAATTGCTATTTTATTAATTAATTCAGTTATTCCAAGATGAGGTAAAATATATTTTCCAAGTAGTCCGAATGAAGTTTCTAATCCTATAATACCATATTTTGCTTGAATGAAATCTATTTTTTTATCTTCATTTTCTTGAGGGGTATGGTCAGTTGTAATTACATCAATTATATTTTCTTTCAGTGCTTTTATAAGTGCCTTACTATCTTTTAAAGAACGTAATGGAGGTAAAACTTTATATCTGGTGTCAAAATTATTTACACAATTATCAGTAAGAAATAAATTATAAATATTTACATCAGATGTAATTTGTATGCCTTTTTTTCTAGCTTCTTTAATTATTTTAGTACTTTCTTTAGTTGAAATATATGGAACATGAAGTTTAGAATTTGTATACTCACATAATCTGACATCTCTATTAAGAGTTATTTCTTCAGAAATAGATGGAATTCCTTTAAGTCCAAGTTGAATACTTATTTCTCCTTCATGCATAGTACCACCGAAGGATAAGCTTTTATTGTTAGGGAAATTCATAATTAATGTATCACAATCTTTTGAATATTGAAGAGCAATTTTCATTATTTCATGCCTGTCTATTGAATCTTTATCATCTGTAAATGCTAAACAACCAGCTTTTTTCATGTCATGCATTTCAACAATTTCATTCCCTTCACACTTATTTGTAATGTTTCCTGCAGGAAACACATCTACTACATTACCTTTTGTCTTATTTTTAATATAGTTTATTAAACCTATATTATCAATAAAAGGTTTTGTATTTGGCATTATTAGTACACCAGTATATCCGCCATATGCAGCAGCATTTGTACCAGTCATTAGTGTTTCTCTATATTCAAAACCTGGATCTCCAAAATTAACATGTAAATCAAACCAACCAGGTGAAATATGTAAATTTTTTGCAGAAAAAACTTCAAATTCTTTAGATTTCTTTAAAGGAATTTTAATATTCTTAGCAATATTTTTTATTGTATCATTCTCAATATAAATATCCATTATTTGATTATGATATTTTGAGTTAGGGTCAATTATTCGAGCTGATTTAATGTGTAAATTCATTATTTAATATTTTTAATAAGAAGAATTTCTATTCCAAAAAAAACTAATGATAAAATTAGAGCTACTTTCCATAAATCATAATTATTTTTTGAATCTTGTAATTTATTTTTAAATTTTGATAAGTTTTCAAATATTATTTCAATATTTTGAAATTTCTGTATGCGTTTTTCTATTTGTTGGATTTTTATTTTTTTAATTGTACTTTCTTCGTTATTATAGTTAAATGCAATTTTATCAATTAGTTCATTTTTTGTTTGAAGAGAATAAATACCATTTTTATTTAAATCTTTGTTAATTTGGTAATAAATTTTACCATCTATAGTTCTTGAATCTGGAATGAAATCAATTTTATTATTTGTCAAGCTAATTGCTTTATCATCTGTATCTTTGTAAGATCGAAAAAAACTGTTATAATTAATTTTATTATACAGAGGAATTGATCTAATCGACTGAGTTGAAATATTTATAAATATTGGAACAAATAGAGCATGTCTTGTAAAGTTACAGGTATTAATATCTAATGGACTTAAAAAAATATAAACCAATCCTTTGTTTATTTTATAAGTTGACATAAAAGGCTCGTTATTTTCTAATTTTAATAATGGAATATTATATTTTACTTGGTTAGTGGTGTAATATTTAGTAGTGGAAGGGTAATTTATGTTTTTTGTTTGCTCTTCAAATACGGCGTCAAACAAGCTATGTTTTAGGTTTAGTTTGTTTATAAGTAATTTTTCAGTCTTTGTTTCATTTAACTCGTTTAAACCTAGACTTTTAAGAAACTTATTATATTTTAAAATTTCTAATTTTATTGGTGGTATAATTAAAATACTATTTCCATTATTTAGCGAAGCTTTTAGAGAATTTAGAAATCCTGAAGTTAATTCTTGAATTTCATTTAATATAATAAGATTTGCTTTATTTAATTTTTTATAATTTATGTTATTTAAATTATAATTTTTAAAACCAAACAATAGTGAATCACCATTAAATAATGTACTAATTTCAATGTTTTTATTATTTTGATTAATACTTACTATACTTATTTTTTCAGTTTTTCTAATGACAAAGTATAGTTTGTTATCAAATGGAATTTGAGAGTCATTTATTCGAATTTCACCTTCAAAGAAATCTGATTCATCTGCTTGAAAAACAAACTTAACTTCTTTTTTTTCATAAGGTTTTAAATTAATAAATTGTTGAGATTTTTGTTTATTATTAATATTGAGAAAAATGATTTGTTCATTTATATTATTTTTTGAGTGGTTTTTGATAGTTGCAAATATTTCAATTTCTTTTTGATTTGCAATTAATGGATTTGATAGCCAACAACTATCAATACTTATATTGTCAATATTATCATTATTTATTGGAATTAAATAAATATAACCTCTATTATCTACTTTTTTCAAGTTACTTAATTTGAATGTTGATTCTTGTAAATCTGATATAATATAGCTGTCATATTTTTCTGATGCAATTGTTTCTATATTATCTAATATTTTGTTTATACTTTTAGTATTAGTAGATGTTTCGATATTATCAATTTCTATTTCAATATTATTTTTATTTAATACTATATTTTGCTTAGGAAGAAAATCATTTGTTATTAAATAAAAATTTGTTTCTGCAGGGTATGAGTTAATAATTATTCTTGCTTTTTCTTTGGCGATGTTTAATAATCTTCCATTTTCATTTTCAATATCCATACTAAAAGAATTATCTATATATATAAATACTAAATTTGAAGTGTTTTTTTTACTTGGAATATAAGGATAAGTAAAGGCAATAATTAGAAAAAAAATTGCTAAAATCCTACTTATTAAAACTAAAATATTTTTAAGATTTGCTTTTCTTCGATTTTTTTCTTTGATTTCTTTTAAAAATCTTATACTACTGAAGTATATTTTTTTGTGTTTTCTTAAATTAAATAGATGAATTATTATAGGTATTGCTAGTGCAATTAGAAAGTATAGTAGTTCAGGGTTTTGATATTTCATCAAAGTACAAAACTAAACTTTTTATTTTGAATTATAATTTTTTTTAAATTATTTTTCCATCAACAATTTTTAAATGTCTATTAGCTATTTTAGCTAATTTCTCATTATGAGTGATTACTATAATAGTTTGTCCCATTTTTTTATTAAGAAACAAAAGTAATTTATGTAATTCTTTTGAATTTTTACTGTCTAGATTTCCAGATGGCTCATCTGCTAATATTATTGATGGAGAATTAATTAATGCTCTTGCGATTGCTACTCTTTGTTTTTCTCCACCTGACAAATTTTGAGGAGAGTGATGAATTCTATCTTGCATTCCTAACTTTGTTAGAATTTTAATAGCATTTTTTTTGGCATTTTTTTCTTTTTCTCCAGAAATTAAAGATGGTAACATTACATTCTCAAGAGCAGAAAATTCAGCTAATAGGTTGTGAAATTGAAAAACAAAACCAATTTCTTTATTTCTTAAAGTTGTAATGTCCTTTTCATGAAGATTATTAATTTTTTTATTGTTTATTTCTAACTCACCATCTTGGATTTTTTCTAAAGTACCTAGAATATTTAATAAAGTTGTTTTTCCTGCACCAGAAACTCCTTGAATACTAACAAATTCTCCTTTATTTATTTCCAGATTAATACCTTTAAGCACATTAAGGTCTCCATAGCTGTGTCTTATGTTTTTTGCAACAATCATTTTTTAAAGTAAAGATAATCTAAATAATACACTATTTTAACAGATAAACTATTTTGTTGTTTCATGTTAAAAGTTTCTTCTAAATTATTGAGCCAACTATTTTGGATATTGTTTGTTTCATTGTCAATTCCATTTTTCCAAACAACACTCATTTGACTTCCTGGGGCAAACCACCAATTTAAACTTAAATCTGAAGTCCATGTGTAATAATTAATATTGTAATCATCCAAAATAAAACTATTGTTTGTGTTTATTAAATATCCTTTATTGTCTACTTCTTTGAAATTTAAATTTTCAACTTGGTCAGTATGATATCTTAATTTAAATGAGAAATCTAATTTATTACTAATAACGTATGTTCCTGAAAAAACATTAGTAATCATATATGTATTTCTTATGGAAAATAATAGTAGGTCTCTTTGTTCAGTTGGAAGAAAAAAATTATCTACAAAACCTAATTCATTGAACTTATTTTTTATTGATAAAACGTATTTTAGAGAGATTTGATCATTTATTCTGTATCTAGGAGAAACTCTTGCACGATATTCCCTTGAAGAATAAAGAGGTTTTTCTATAATGCCACATCCAAAATCAACA